>Ga0307981_1001480_pt1 | contig 20894 bp, 29 predicted proteins | sample OrgLakmetagen987_FD_201849 | JGI IMG/M metagenome (GOLD analysis project Ga0307981, IMG submission 201849) | Saline water microbial communities from Organic Lake, Antarctica - #987 | ecosystem: Environmental > Aquatic > Non-marine Saline and Alkaline > Saline | place: Antarctica: Organic Lake... | reverse complement strand
TCACTGAGGTTTGCCGTTGGCACGAAAACGGACAGCCTTGTTTGCTGGCGATAAATGCAAACTACGCACGTAGGCCGGGTTTCGATGTTGTTCCGGACGCGAGTTCGATTCTCGCCACCTCCACCAATTTTAAAGCTCAAAAATGAGTAATTTCAACTAGTTAGGTGACTCTAGTTAAACCAATCATGGGTTCAATGGTTCAATCTTTTTTTAAAGATGCCGATGAGAACTCAAAAGGATTTAACTATGTTCGCAGTTCCAAGAAAACAATCAAGTGGCAAAACAAAATGGTATCTAAGATATTGGGAAAAGGGCGAACTCAAAAATATCTGTAAAAAGACCTATCCCGACTTTTGGACAAAAAAAGATGCCTTGAAGTGGATAAAGTCTAAAAAGGGTATGAAAGAGTTAGATTTTGTTAAAAGGCATTCTGACGGAATAAAGTGGCTTAAGTGGAAAAATGACTATGCGAAGATAAATGATTTACTTGAGGATTTTAAAGAATATCACAAAGAGAATGCTCCAAATTCCTATATGTCCGCTATTAGTTACCTAGAGAAATATGTCATTAGATTTTATATTGATATTCAAAAAGAGAATAATCTTAAATATTGGTGTAGGTATCATGAAGAGTTTAGAAAGTTCTTAAAAGAAAAAGCTTTTAAGGTGGGAACTAAAACGGCTATTGCTTATTCAACAAAGAATCATTGTATCAGGGCATACAATAATTTTATGAAGTTCTTAAAAAAGAAACACTATATTGAACCCCATGATTATGTTCCTTGTGAGAGTTTTGCTGAACACTTAGTCAATCAAAATGCTAGGGGCTATGAAGACATTATAAATCTAAAAGAATATGGAACTCTTTGTGAGAAGTTAAAGGAAAGTAAAGAATACTTTATGGTGCTATATAATTCTGGAATGAGATTCCATGAGTTATACTCTCTACCTATGTCCGCAGTCTATGAAGATAATGATAACTTTCCAGAATTTATGAGAGAAAAATTTACATCTCTTGGTAAGAGTATTTATGGATACATTCTTCTTGAAAGTCAGATGAAATACAAAACAATTAAGAGAAAGAAGAAAACGGGTCATATTGAAAGAAAGCCTTTGAAAGGACGACGAGCCATCACTTTTAAAGATGCCCGCATTATTCCTATTATGGATATGGATACTTGGAATATTATTGTTCAAAATTATAACCGAGCTTTTGATGAACATAAGAAGAGGGAATTCATTAGCTCAAAAGAAAATGATTACTTACTTTTCAATGTTAATGATAGTCGTCTTAGAAGAGATTTTTTATTACATTGTAAAAAAGGTTTTCATGCTTGTAGGCATAGCTTTGTTACCAATCTTGTTGGAGAGACAAGGGATATGATTATAACAAAGGCTATTACGGGCCATAAGTCTGATGCTTTTTTTAAGTATCTTCATATCTATGAGGAGATTGCTCTTAAGGCTAAAAAAGGCAAGGTTGGATCTAAACGAGGTAAATTATCTATTGTTGAAGATGTTAAAAAGGCTTCTTAGAAATAAAATAAACTTAATAAAGAACATAAGGAATAATTATGGATTCAAGCGAGCTTAAAAAAGTGTTTTTCTGGGGAGTTGATTTACTTGATGATAGGAAAGTATCTAAACTAAAAGAAATTAAAAATGGTAAGACCAGAACTAAAATTTATAGAGGAGCTTATAAAGAGAAGACTATTATTGTAAGCTCTTATGATAAAGAAAATAATCAATTAGTTGGTGAAGTGTCTGGTTATTATAAATTTTCTTTCAAAATTCAAAAAAGTGGTAAAGTTTTTAAAAGAAAAGGTGTTGAATTACATAATCATCAAACTAATAAAGCTATTGTCGATATGATTTTAAAATGGACTTTTGAAGAACCTATTATTCGTACTGTAAATAACAGAGTTAATTCCACCAAGAAAAAAAATAAAAGTAAGAAGCAAAACCGTGGATATTATATAGTAAAAAGGCTTGTAGGATTAACTGATGAAAGTCTAAGGATAATTTCACAAGAGCTATAAAGAAAAGAGTCTTCCATAAAGGATTTATAGATTTTTGTGAGAATAATAATCTTTATTGTAAGTATTCTTGAAAAGATTTTTTTAGTAAATTAAAGCTTTCTTCTGAATTTGGGATGTCGTTAAAGACATGAAACCCACATCCGCAATCACATTTATTTGAGACAAATCCAATCCAGTCTTTTTCTATAAAAGGCTTATACTCTTTTATTTTTACACCACATTCAGAACAAGAATGAGAGTAATCTGGTTCATCTAAATCTGGGTATTTTTTCAACCACTCTTTAATTGTTACATCTGGAAATATCATAATCACCTTTTAAATGGATATATCAAATTAAAAACTATTTAACAAGGTGAGTTGAGGTTTTTACAATGTGCTTTTAATCCTTTAGATAATAGATAAACTGGCCTCCTTCGCCCCTCTACGGCTCTTTGATTAGCCTCCGTGGTGCTACGGTGTCCAAATTAAATACGGGCTATATAACGACAATGAGGATCACCTCTAAAATAACATTTATCTTTAATAACAGAACATGATTTATGACTTAGACCATGATTAGCCGTAACCTCTAAAAATTTTGTCTCATACTCACAGAGCGATACCATTTGATATGCTAATTCTTGGACTTCCACCATTGGGTACCTAGAAAGATTTGTTATTAGATATTTTATTGATATTAAAAAAGTTAATCAAATGAAATATTGGCATCGTCACCATAAAGCTTTTAAAGAGTTTTTAGAAGAAGATGCTTATAAAGTAAATTCCGAGGAGTTAATTGCTTACTCTACAAAAAACCACTGTATCAGAGCTTATAATAATTTTATGAAATATCTCATGGAAGAGACAATAATAGAGCATCATCATTATGTACCATGTTCTTCCTTTGACGATTATCTTGTTAAAAAAGGGGCTAGAACTTATAAAGACATTATAACTGATGATGAGTTTAATAACCTTTGTAAAGTTTTAGATAAAAGTCGTGATTTTGTTATTATTGCCTATCACACCGGAATGAGATTTAACGAACTCTTAAGTCTTCCATATTCTGCTGTCTTTGAAAATGATGATGGTATCCCTGATTTTATGAGGGAAAGGTTTGAAGAATTGGGGCAAGAAGTTTTTGGATATCTTTTATTAAGAGACCAAGCTAAGGGAAAAACTGCTCAAAGAGATGATGATGGTCATATTGAGAGAAAACCACTTAAGGGAAGACGAGAGATAAGTTTAAGAGATGCTAGAATTATACCTATTATTGATGAGCTTGCTTGGAATATAATTGTTCAAAATTATAATGATGCTTTAGATAAACATGATAAAAAATTTTATAAAAGCTCTCTTGATGAAGATTATCTTTTGATTGATGTTTCCATGAACACTATAAGAAGAGATTTTCTAAAACATTGTAAAAAGGGGATTCATGCTCTTAGGCACAGTTTTGTGACTCGATTAATCTCTCAAGTCTCAGGTGGGGATTCTAGAATTATAAAATTAATAACTGGCCATAAATGTGAGAAGGTTTTTAATCGGTATAATCATATCTATGAAGAGTTGGCTATAAACGCATCTAAAAAGAAGAGAAAGAAAAAAGGTAAACTTAGTTTAATTAAATCTGATAAAAAGGTAGCTTAATTAAAGAAGGAAAAGATTATGACCGCTTATGTTAATCCAGATACTTTTAATAAAATATGTACTCTCTTAAGAGCTTTTCCTCAATCTTCTGTGATAGCTTCTAATTATAGTAATTTTATGAAAAAGTTTTACCCTAAACAAGACTGTTATATTTTAATGATACTTGATGATGATAAAAAAAGTTTGATAAAAGGTTCTGCTACATGGGGGATTTCGGGTTTTGACTTTAGTGTCGAATATCAAATATCCCATAGAGGTGCCTATGAGATCATGTACTTGATTACACCACACTCAGGGTTTCTTGAAGATGATCTGGCTTACAGTGATCAAATTATAGAAGACTTCTTTTTATTCGCTGAATATAAAGTTAATTGTAGGATTAGAGGGAAGGAAAAAGAAGTAAGACTAAAAAAAGGTGGATTTATTATAAAGCAAAATAAAACTAAGAATATTTCTCCCAATAGTAAATCTTTCTCTGCTCGTCGGGCTCAAATGATTTCTAGGAAATTAGTTTCATCTCAATTTATTAAATTTGTGGATAAAAATTCTTTAAAAATAACACTTTCTAGGACTTAGTGTAGGTTTTTATTCTTTGAAGTAATCCCTTTGGGTCTTCTCCAATAATGATACCAATTTTACATGAAATAGGATTACCAAAACAAAATCCAATTGAAAAATCACTGTAAAAGGGGCGGACAAACTTTGGACTTTGTCCCTCATTAATAGTTTTATAATATTTATTTTTAAGCTCAGGATAAATTTCTAAAAATTTCTCTACACTTACTTCCGGATAATTATGTTTATATCTGCTTAAATCAGGCTTCATATTCTTTCTCCATTTTTTTTAAATGGATTAAAAAAATAAAACCCAATGATTGTCCCCAGCTAATCCTCTCCTTGGGCATTAGTCAGTGGAAAATTTTAGTTAATTATTTTGGGTTAATATTATTATATTTTAATATGGTATCCTTCATTCCTTCAAAGAATAATTTATCATCCTTATTCGTCGCAATAGATTCTCTTGCTTTAGACCTACCCTCTGCTCTAAATCTTAAATTATCATCACATGATAAAATTTCTAAAGCCTTGCTCTCTTCTATGTTGATGTCCGCACTCTATTTAGTTGTGCATCCATACTGACTACATGAAACATCAAATTTTTTTGACCAGTTTTCTAAAGATTTTTTCTGTACTCTTATTGGTTTATTGTCACCACATTTGAAAGTTAGTTGATTAAACTGTAGTGAGCCATCACCAATTGTATCAACCACCAATCTCATCCATTTTTGACCCTCTTTTTCTCCTATGTAGATATAAAATCCATTATGAAATGGCTTTTCTAAGGACATTCTATTTGAAGTGTGAAATGTAACATTCTCTATCTTATCCTCACTAACACGAAAGGGTTCTTTTTTATAGTCAACAGTTGAGCAAGAAACTAATAGCGATACTATCAGTAAATAATTAATTCTTAAAAACATAAATTCTCCTTTAAAAATTTAGATGGAGAAAGAATTTTATATTTCGTTAAATTTTGGTTAAGCATACCAAAAAAAAATGATATATGTTTTGAGTAATTATACTTTTCAAATATAGTTTTATTAATATGAATTTTTAAAACACCTAGTTAAATTTGTTCAATCCTCCGTCTTGCTAGGGAATAATCATTAAAGCCTCCTCCGCCCCTCTACGGCTCCTTAATAAGCCTTCGATGTGCTACGGTGACTAGATTAAATATTATTGATTACATTCTTTCAAATAACATCGAGAAGATTTTTAGACCATTCGTCTTGGCGAATAACCATTTTTTGAATATACCTTTCTGAAAACTCAGAATGAATAGTGAAATTTTTTGAATTACCGAAGATAAATTGCCACTTCATTGTTCTAGAGAATAGGCAAGCTCCAACAATATCAATTTCATTTGTTCGATAGAGTCTTTGTCGTCTTGTATTGCCTTCTTTATCCGTAGAGTTTCTTGTCCTTTGAAAGTCAATCTTAAGAGGGTGGGAGTCAAATTGGCTAATGAAATTATTTTCTTTTATTTTATTAAGATCTGATTGCTTTATTAAACTCTCGCTAAACTTATATCTTGGGATTCCAGACTCTCTATACTCTTGTGGTAATTCTTTTAAAAATTGTGCGGTTACTTTGCTGGGACTATTTCTTAAGTCATCAGTGTAGTTTTTAGATAGTTTTAAGGTTTTACAAATTTTGTCTATAGTTTTTTTATCTATAAACGCCGAGTCGATTAAAAAATTTATATATTTAATTTTATCATCTTTTTTTGATGGGCTAAGAACTTGAATATTTTTACATTCTAGTGTCGTAGTTTTTCCATTTGGTAGAGTAATATAAAAATCTTTATCAAAATCTCCACTTGCTCCATAAAAACTTTTAATTAATCCTTTTTTCAAATACTTTTGTAAAAGGATCTCGAGATGTTTCTCAGCAACGGCCCCCTTGACTGCCATATAGGCTCTTGGGTTCTTAGCAAATACCTCAGCTAAGTCTTTATTGGTTAGACCAGTTAATGCCTCAAGGGTAAAAAGTTCATTATTCATTTTTGTCCCATTTGAAGAATGATATTGGATTTACTCCTAGAGATTTTGCTATATCTGATATCAACTTGAACGATGCGTTATAATCACTACGAGTAGCTAAAGATTTAACGGTATCAACTGAGACTCCTATCATATTAGCCATATCTTCGTATGTAAGGCGAACACCTGTTTTGGCCTCGTATGATTGTAATGCATCTTTTAGTTCAAACTTTAGCATTTTTAAAATAGTGTATTGACAATACACTCCATCCGTTCTTCAATATTAATAATATTAGTTACTTAATAAGTTTAATCAGAAAAGGTGGTTTTTACAATGACGGCAAAGAATATCAAAAAGGTTATTAGTCTTTATACTGGTGCTGGGGGTTTAGACTATGGAATTGAATCTGCTGGTTTTGATACTGCCGTGGCTGTTGAAATGGATAAGTGGTGCTGTAAAACATTAAGAGAAAATAGACCAGATTGGAGTGTTATAGAGTCTAAAGTTGAGGATGTAGAAAGCTCTGAGATTTTACGCCTTGGAAAATTAAAGAGAGGGGAGGCTGGTCTTCTAATAGGTGGACCTCCTTGTCAGCCATTTTCAAAATCAGGTTATTGGGTTTCAGGTGATGCGAAAAGAATGAAAGATCCAAGAGCTAATACCTTAACTGAGTATATGAGAGTTTTAGAAGATACCTTACCTCATGCTTTTATTTTAGAAAATGTTTTTGGTCTAGCTTATAAAGGCAAAGATGAGGGACTTAAATATTTACAAGATACTCTTTTAGAAATTAATAAAAGAAACAAAACACATTATACTTTTAGATGGAAAGTTTTAAACTCTGCTTCTTTTGGTGTTCCACAAATAAGAGAAAGAGTTTTTATTGTTGGTTCAAGAGATGGTGATAACTTTGAGTTTCCTGAGCCTCGATTATTTCCAATAGACTCAGATGAAGTAAAGCTTGGGAAGGAGCCTTTCAGGAATGCTTGGGATTCTATTGGAGACCTCGTTCCTTTAAAAGAAAATCATAAAACTTCAGAAGTTGGGGGGAAATGGGGGAAACTACTTCCAACAATTCCGCCTGGGGAGAATTATCTTTTTCATACAGAAAGAGGTGAAGGTCAGAATATTTTTAAATGGCGTTCTCGTTTTTGGAGTTTCTTATTAAAGCTTCATCCTGATAAACCAAGTTGGACAATTCAAGCTCAACCTGGGACTGCTGTAGGCCCTTTTCATTGGAATAATAGAAGATTATCAATGAGAGAGATGGCTAGAATACAAACATTTCCAGATGATATAAAAATTCTTGGTGGAACATCTAATGTTCAAAAACAAATAGGAAATGCTGTACCTTCTGCTATTGGCGAATTGTTAGGAAAGGAAATTAGAAAGCAATTTCTAAATGAAAGAGTCTCATCTAAGAAACTATCATTGATTCCTAAGCGAAGTGAAGAACGATTTAAAGCAAATTTTGTTAAGAGTCTTCCAAGTGAGTATCAAGAGTTAGTTATTCATTAAAATAATGAGATAGTGTTAAATTATAAAATACTTTGGTTATTCAGATAATCCTCCAAAGACTATGATATAAGTTCTAAATCAGAAAATTAAAACCTAAAGAGACTTTCCTTTGGACTCTGCTCTTGATGTTGGAATTTGAAACTGATTTTAGTGACCTCAATCAATTGGAGGTTACTTATGAAAAACAAAAAATTAGAATTTCTTGACAACAAAAATGTAAAAATTATTCCATCAAAATCTAAAGCTCAAATCTTAATTATTTTTGACAATGGTGAGTGTTTAACTTTATCAGTAAAACTTCTTCAAAAGAAACTTAACTACATCACAAACGCTGCCATCTATGAGCTTAACAAGAAGGCTTCATAATGAAATTTATAACAACATTTTGTGCCATGCTATCAGTTAAGATAGTGTGGCGATTTAGAAAGCAACTAATAATTAGTTTAATTGCTTTATCTGGATACCTTGGAGCAATAGTCAAGAATCCACAAAGAGAATTAGCAAATTTTAATAAAAGAGCAAATCAAAATTCAATCGTTTACCGAAAGAAACTAACTTATTTATCTCGCTTTTTATGTAAAAACTTTTATGGAAAGAAGTTACTAGGGACAAAGTTTGTTAAACCAGATGGGTGTCTCACCGAAGGAGAATATTAAAATGATAAATCTAATAAGAAATTATTTTGGAAAAAGGAATTTTCTTAAAAAAATTAACAAGTGTATTCCACTTGAAGTCTTTGCGAACAAAGTTGAATCTTTAGGAATAGATAAGTTTTCTTTTTTAACTTATACCAGACAACTAAGACAAGACTTTAAATCAGTCTATGTGAATATTGATAAGAAGAATCAAGAACCAATTGTAATCTATAAAAACATTCTTCTTATTGATTATAAAGCTCTCTTATGGGCCTTAGAGAAGCAAGTTCCTATATCAATAAAGTAGATAGGTTATGTGTTTGTCTCAACAACTGTAGTGGTCGTGATTTTTGAAGTTGTTGGCTCTTCAGCAATGGTATTTTCTTGAAAAATTCTATGGATTTCTTCATCAAATTTAGAATAATATTTTATTTCTCTTTGAAAGATTGAATAAGTTGGAGCAAACTTATTAATTGCATCTTGTTGAAGTTTTTCCAGTTCTTTTTTGGACTTATCATCTTTATATTTTTCTTCCCAGTTTATACCAATTTCTTCCATCTTTTCTTCAAATAGTTTTTCAGTAGCAAGGTCATCATAGTTAACATTGAAATTGATGTCTTTATCATTTGTAGTGCTTCTAGTTCCTGACTTTAGAACCTGTACTTGTACTATTCTGAGTTCTGGTGGAACTGTGTCAGAATAATCCGCAAACTTAACAAATCCTATTATAACTTTTCCGTTTTTTAATTGAAAGAATACTTTGGAATAATTATGTTGAAACTCATGAAATTCTTTTTCAGTGGTCATGTTTAGATCCATCTTATCATTACCGATTCTTGATAATCCTTCTCTAAACTTAATTAAAATATTCCCTACCTGACAAAAACAAACTAAAAATGCAGATATAATGGTTGATATTGTTGCATTTATTATTCTGTATACTTCATGGAGTTCTTCGCTACCAAGTAAAGGATACTTATTAAGAATTTCTCCTGTTGGAAAAGGAATGATTAAGAATAGATGATAAAAGACATAGGGAATTAGACCAAAGACTAAACTCGTAAAAAGAGTCTCATAAGTATTTTGTTCATTAAATTGAGTTTTAAAATAAATTCTATATATTGCCAGTATTATAAAGCCTGGTGTGGCAATAATTAGAAGTTTTTCCATTAAGTATTATCTTTGTGAAGGAATTTATTTTTCTTGTTTTTCTTGTTTTTTTGCTTTTATTTTTGCTTCAGCTTTTTTCATAAGAGCTTTAAAGTAGTCACTATTTTTAGAAATAGCCTCAAGAGGAAGTTCTCTTATTCCAGCACCAGCAGAAGTAATATAATAATTTGATTTTTCATTAGAATTTTCAGGCATACTAATCCTCCTAGTAGACTCTATTATACCAACTAATCGGTTAAAAATCAAAGATCCTAAATATTTCAAGCACTTCATACTGTTTTAAATGGATTATCTTGTCTTATTTCATGAACTATCTAAGGGATTTCAGGGACTTAGTCTTAAAAGAGGCTATAGGCCCCAATTAGGGGCTTATAACTCACTCTCTTAGGCCGCTTTGTTATTAGTAGCTGTCTCTAGTCCAGTAATACGGTAATAGATATTACCATTATCATTTGGGCTAAAGGGTGCTGCCAAAACTGCGGTCACTACTTTACCAATGTGCTTTGATAAATCGATCTCAGACTTTAGAGTAAAGAAATCTTCTGTTTCCTTCTTCTTGTCTTGAGTGATTTTCTTCAAAACCATTCTTTGGGTGTAAACTCTGAAAAATCCATCGTCGATGGGCTGTACATCATTTACAAGCAATTCCATTTTTAGTTTCGCATACATTTAATCCTCCTAGGTTAAATTGTTTAATGACTTATCACCATGATAGGCCAACTCTAATTTGTATTTATGTATTATGGGTTTTAGAAAATTATAAATTCTAAAGTAACTTCTTGTGACTCTCGGATCAGCAAAATCAAGTGCCTTAGCCTGTTTTAAATCTTGTTCAATTTGATGATTTAAAAATTCTTTCTCACTTATGTTGAGTCCTTTTTTATAACAAGGCTTCTTCTCTTTCTCTGTTACTGCTTCCATGTATCTACTGGCAACATCAGGATTTACAAAATTAAAATTTTCATAATTCTCTTGTAGTAATCTCTCGTATATTTCGTTTATTTCATATCTCATAATAAATTTCTAGTAGGCCATAGTAGCAATGGCAAAATCTAGCTCCTTTTCAAGTTTGTTTTTCATCTCATAAAGGCTCGTGATTTTATCAATATACTTTATTCGAATTTTACTATGCTTAGATTTTGGGCTAAGAGCTAGTTCAGTTTGTAATCTGTCTTTTAAATTTTGGATAAGCTTTTCAGCATTGCTTTGAATATGTCCACCAAGTTGTCTGGCAAATGCTTCACTTCCCAAATGTTCTAGTTCTCCTTTTTCAAAATAATAAGTGGCAAGTTTGTCCATAACTTTTTGAAGATGAATCTTCTCTTCTTTATAAATTAATTTCTCTGGTGCTTCGACTCCTTTATCTTCAATATATCTTTTAAGTGGTTTAACATCTTCTCTATAAAATAATCCGTCCATCTCTTCAACGGCTTCACCTGTATCAGCATAAACAAATCTATGGTTTTTAATAAAGAGACTCAGACATTTTGGTAAAATTTTACTTAGTGGCATATCATGACCCCAAAATAAAATATTAAACATTCCACATAATTCTTTTTTAAACTTTACTTCCTCTCTAAGAACTCGCTCATAACCTCTATAAGTTTTCCAAAAGTAGGCACTATAATGAGTCTTAGCTATTGTGTTATATCTTTGTCTTAGGGCAAATATCCTATCGTAGCTTCTCATTAGAAATTTATTGCTAGATATAATCTGGCCTGTTTGTTCACTTAGATCATCAGGGTTGTTGTGATGGGTGCTTACCTTATATTTAAACTTCTTGCTTTTTCTGTGTATCAATTTATATTTTGTGTCTGTTAGACAAATTCCATGACTACCAAAGGTTGCTCCCATACGATCTACTGCTATATCAAAAGCGGTACTATAAGGACAAGTCTCAATTGATAAATCATTCCACATCTTATCAATGACTGTTTTAATTTCCTGTTCCCTAACTACTGTGTTTCCGTATAGAAATCCTCCGGGGAACTCTACTTTAATGATTGAGCCTTTAGAGTTTTTATTTCTTGTAAAGGTAACTACAATGGTTCTAGCTTCTTCTAGACTCATGAACTGTAGGTTTTTATGATTTCTTAGTATCTTAAATCCAAAATTGTTTTTGAAATATTGGGTTAAGTTTACAATTGTGTGTTCATCTTTATGGTTGATGTGGGATGAGTCCCCAATCACATTTAGATAATCTAGCCTTTCTTTTAATAGTTTCGTCTTCATAATTATTTTCCTTTTGTTAATTACTTTCTTAGCTTTTTCGTTTTTAGTTTTTTCGTTTCTTTTATTAACTACAACAACTAAATGTGTAGGCCTGTTCAAAAAGTACAAATTTTTCAAAAACTATTTTTTACCTGTCTTACAAGTGTTAAAATGTGGTTAATTCATTAAGTAAAAAAGGTGTTTTTTAGGGGAGTGTTTTTACCTGTCTAACAAAAATGTCTACTGTTTTTTGAGAAGTGATTATTTTGTGAAATAGTTTAAATTTTTCAAATATATTTTTTTAGCTGTCTTACATAATTAAAAAGATCGTGATTTTACTAAGGAGAGGTCTTACAATTTTACGGTTCTGTTTTTACCTGTCTTACAAAAATATGGGTTTGTTTGATAATGTTTTTAGACCATTTTTGGATAAGATCATCTCTTAAAAAATGCTTTTTTCTTTATAGGTGCTAGTTATTGTTCCTTTTTGGCTATTTTTTCTTTAGTTTTACCTATTTATTCAATAAGTTATGGGCTTGATTTATTTTACCTGTCTATAATGAGAGCATAGACAGATATTAACGAAATTATTCTTTAAAATTAATGACTTAAATTACTTTTTAGCTCGTCAAGTAGCACCTTTTTAAAGAAAATTTAAAAAATCAAAATCAACATTTTTTTTAAAATCCATTATTTATTCTTTAGAGACAAGGATTATAAAGATGGACAATAAAATTAAACTTCCCAAGTATAAAACATTAAAAAATGGAAAAATAAAAGCGAGAATTTCAGTGAATGGTATTTTCATTTATAGAACTTTTGAAAACAAAGATGAAATGGTTAAGCTACTTCCAACTATTGTAAAGAATAGATTTAGAATTAAAAATAATGGGAGGGGTGTGAAACAAGTTCCTCTTGGTGTTGTTTGGTTTAAGTGGTTAGAGCATCAAAAAGAGATGAGTTTTTTAAAAGAGAGTACTTTGAAAACTAAATATCACTCTCTAATGCTTATACACTCTTTAATGGAAACGAATTTTGATGAGATTTTAATAAATGATATCATTGAGCAATGGCGTAGAAAAGAAAAATTATTAAAAAGGGAGATAGGCAGACAAGTTAAGGATAGGCTTGTCATACTTCTACAACAATTAAACGATTTTTCTGATGAACTCTATAATACTAAATTATTATTTGACCCTCGAGCTTTAAGAAAACTCTTTAAAAAGCCAAGAAAAAAGAGTAGTTACTCCACAATCCAATATCACTCAAATGAGCAAGTTAAAAAAGTTTTATCTTTTTTATCTACAAAACAATTTTCCACTTATCATCATAAGAGTACAAATACACTAGTTAGAAGAACTATGTTTGATAAGCAAGAGTGGCTATATGCTGTTTATGTGATCTCAATTACCACTGGGCTAAGGGTGGGAGAGCTTTGTAGCATCAAAAAAGAGAACTACGATAAAGAAAACAAAACACTTTTAATAAACTCAACCATAACATATAGCCTTAGTGGGAAATTTGTTGATGGTAATAGCACAAAGACATCTCAGGATAGATTATTAAAACTTAGCACCATTACTATTAAACAAATAGATTTTCTATTATCCAATCATAGTGGATTGTATATTATTCCACTTTTCAACAATAGAGAAAAAGGAAGTCACTCAAGTGGTCAAAATATTAACCGAGTGATGAAGCGAGTTTTTAAAGCTTGTGGTGTTCCCGTTATATCTTCTCACCGTTATGCCAGAAAGACCTATGTTACTTTATTATTTGATAAAGCTACTAATAATGATAAAAGAAAAAAGAGTTTTAGAGACACCGCAGAAGCATTAAAGAACGATATTGGACATTCTGATATATCTACAACAATGCTCTATGCTAGGCCTCTCATTGATAACATAGATGATGATAAGGAAGAACTTTTTGATGATTGGGTTTCCGATGATTGAGAGATTCTTTATGGTTTAATAATCTCAAACAAAACTTTCTGATATAGGGGCTTTTATTAGCCCCTTTTATATAATCACATTCCATTCTAATCAACAATTACCATAATTCCTCAAATTCTGGAAAATTTTACTCCACTACTAATTCTGTTCATCTCCAATATAATTTATCTATGACAAAAAAAGAGACACAAGAGATAAAGCTCAAAAGGCTTTTGAATAAGAAGGCTAAACTCATCGTAGAAATATCACTTTGTATAAAAGAGCTAAAGGCCATCTATTTTAAAAACTATAAAGGTAGTCAGATTTGTCTTGAGAACTTTTATGAATACTTATTAAAAGAGTTCTCTATAACAAGACGGCAAGGACATGACTATTTAAAGCTTGCTAGTGCTAAAGAAATACATGTTTTAAAAGTTGCTCCATCTTCTCTTATCTACCTTGCCTATCAAGATAAAAAAAGTAGAGAGAAAGTCATAAGTTCAAAAGATAAAAATTTAACTCTTAAAAAAATCAAGAATATGACTAAGGGAAAAGAGCCAAGTTCATATAGTTCAAGCTGGGACACACCAAAGGATTTCTTTGATGAAGTCTCAAAATACAATTCTTGGGAGTTTGACCTAGATCCATGTTCTTCTACTAACAATCTGAAAATTAGAAATATCTTAACTAAAGAACAAGACGGTTTAGAGACACCTTGGAAAGGGAAGCTTGCTTGGGTTAATCCACCATTCGATCAGAATAGAAAGTGGCTTGAGAAAGCCGTAAGTAGCTCTGTTGATAGTGTGTTTCTGTTACCGGTTAGAACTGACACCGCATGGTTTCATGAAATTGTTTTAAAGAAAGCCTACAAGATCATTTTTATTAAGAGTCGCATTGCCTTTTTAAAAGACGGAAAGAAGATGGCCAATACTCCCTTTGCTTTAATGTTAGTTGAATTTAAAAAATCATATAAAGGGAAAGTTAAGTTTGAAAGCTATGAAAGATCCTTTATCACAAAACAAAATTTAAAACTCGTTTCGTAAGTGTCCTAAACTTTTATAAAATTGAAAAGATCATTTTCAAATAGTAAGGATCATCCCTATGCGTCTTATTAAAATGTTATAATAAATATATAGAGCTGATCAAAGGTAGGGCATTACAGTTTCCAAATCTGGAGTAGCTATAACGGAACTTAGCAAAATTATCTGTCCCCTCATTTGAAAAAGAATAAATCATCTAAAGTTTATTCTCCTTAATAAAACATCACTCAAATTTTTTTAATCTCTAAGGCTTATCTAGCCTCTTGCCATCTTTTGGTTTTCGTTATACTTTTATCCTCGCATGTGTATGCCTAGGGCCACCTCCACCATCGGACTTATCAAATAATTCGATGGTGGCACCCTTTTTCTCTATTCATTTTTAAATTCAGCAACTTAGTTACAGTGACTTACACTTTTGGGAGAGCAATCGCACTTGTCTGCACCTGTCTGTGCCAGTCTCCGTGTGGCTATTTGTGGCTATTTTCAAGCCAACTCCCAAAATTGTTAAAAACCTTGGACTACGCTGCGTAATTGACGGTGCAGAATACGGGGTTAAGTCGATGTAATCTTTGGACTACTTTCCGTAATTTTCTAGAGCTTTTTAACCTTCATTTTTCAAAGGAGAAAAATATGAAGTTGAGAAAAATTAAGACAAGAAGAAGCGACACCAAGGTTATGTCAAAAGAGGCACAGCTCCTTAAGTATCTTAGGGAATCACGTAGTCTCTCTATGAGAAAGGCTGCCTCAATCATGGGAGTCTCTGAGGCCACTGTGAATCATTCTGAGAATGGAAGAAAGGATTTAACGGACGAGTTAATTAAACGCTTCCTTAAAATATATGGCTATTCCAAAGAAGAATTTAAAAGAATGCTCAAGGGGGAAGTAGAGGTACCTGAACATTTAAGGTCTGAGTGTATCGAAATAATTAGGAGACTTGAAGTCAGCAAATTAAAGACTATCAAATCTATTTTAATGACCTTTTAGATATTAGGGAGTAAGCAATGGGTATTAAATTTAATGAAGCTAAGGAATATTACGAGGTCTCTTACTCTAGAAGACATCCAATAACCAAGAAATCAAAAAATATAAAAAGAATTGGAATAAGGTCAAAGACTGAGGCTATTAGAGTTCAACGAGAAATTCAAAGTGAGCTTATTCGTCGATTTCACGACGTTAAAAATCCGTATTGGAACGAAGTCGTTGGGGAATTCATAGCTCACTTTATTAATAGGGGAATGGCTAACAATACAGTAACGAATTATAAAGGAGCTTTAAAAGTTCATACTTATGAGAAATGGAAGGATAAACGTATAACTGAAATATCAACCTCCGAGATTAGAAATTTGATCCTAATTGATTTAGCATCCTTTTCTGAGGCTCAGAGGAAGAACATGCTTAAATTTATTAGAGCAGTCTTCAGATATGCAATAGAATGCAATATCGTACAAAGAGACCCTAGCCCTCGTTTAAAATTTAAAACTGGTGAAAAGATTAAAAAGGTTCTTACTGAAAAACAAATTAAAACCTTTTTAAAAGCGGCGAAGCTTCAGAAAAGCCCTTGGTTTCCTATCTGGACTTTGGCCAGCTATACAGGAATGAGGAGTGGGGAACTATTCGCTTTAAGGTGGGATAGAGTAGATTTAAACAAAAGGATAATGATTGTTTGTGAGTCTTGGACCCGTGAAAATGGATATAAAGATACCAAATCGGGAGATGATAGGTCAGTTGAAATTGCTTTAAGTTTATTACCTTTTATGAAGGAACTTTATAAAAATAGAACTTCTGACTTTGTTTTACCTCGTGTTAATAGTTGGGAAGGAGGAATGCAGTCTAAAATATTAGGTGACTACTTAGAGAAGTTAAAACTTCCTATTATTCGTTTCCACGATCTTAGAGCTTCTTGGGCCACAATAATGCTTTCAAAGGGGATTGAGCCTATCAAGGTTATGGCAATGGGGGGGGGGAAGGATTTGAAGACCATGCAAATATATATTCGCAAGTCTGGGATTCACATACAAGGGATTACAGATTCATTAAATTTCTTTTAAAAGGGCCGTGGAGTTCATATTTCCTTTGTTTTTAACTCTATTAGATATTTATTTAAGAGATTAACAATATCATTACCTAACTGTGATTTGAGTTTCCTTGAAACTTCCCCATCAATCCTTGTCATACATAAAAAAGAGGGGTTTTTTAAAGCATACGGGGAATCTACACGGTTGTACCTTGAGTAGCAGTCCGTCGCAAAGGGATATAGCTTCATTTTACATTGTCTCATGCTTGGGACGCCCGACTCAGACAAGGCAATAGCCAAAACTTGAACAAAATTGTCATAATCCTTCTTGGGTATCACCTTTAAAAGATCAATAGCATTACCTATATTCTTAGCCTTTGAGGCAGAAAATTCTTCAATAGTTCTTAGGAATAGCTCTAGCTGGTCAGTATTGAAATGCTTCTTATATTCAGGATCACGAGTAATTCTCATGTTATTTTCATGTGCTAATATCGCCGAAGAAATAAAGGAGTATCCTTTTATAAAAAGCGATAGGCATCGAACAGAAGTCAGAGTGTCTAAATACTCAGTTTTGTTGAATCTAGTTATAACCTTCTTTTTCGGACTAGAGCAGGATAATTGCAATAGTAGCAGTGAGAACACAATAATATTATGAATAAGTAGTTTTTTAGATTTCAATTTTATCCCATTCACTTAAAGCATCTTTACGAAATTGAATCAAATTAAATTTTTGGAATTCACTGTTCGATTGCATTTTATCTATAATTGGTTCTATCTTGTTTAAAATTCCCTTTGATAATAAGTTGTAATCTTCAATGAGAGGTTTGTATTTATTATAAATAAAAGAACGTAACTCTTCACTGAAAGATTCCGAAAGATCTCCTTTAGACTCATGGCCTGTAAAGGGGTCCATTACTTTGGGTAGAAAAATGATATTCCAAGGTGATAAAAATAATAATGGATTTTTGGTTTGACCAAAGACATGAGACACTTGGAAATTTTGTATCACTTTGCATCCATTAGTTAGCTGCGTTTTATTAGGTTTTTTGTAATTTTTAGTCCATCTCTCGATTCGTTTAGTTGGGTGATGATTATTGCTTGCATCCTTTTTAATTTTGTTATTATTAAATAACCTCTCGTAGAGGTGAAAGTACAAACATGTCGATTTTGCATCACGTCCATATCCTCTAATGTGAAGCTCATTATTATTAAGAAGCTGATCCTTTAAAATGTCCCATTCTTTTGTTGCTATATCTGTATCGCACGATTTTAGGGAGTCAAGTCCGAATTGGATCATCTTTTCGTTAGTGATTTCGCTAAAAAAATTGAAAAATAGTTCGTAGCCGTCAACTTCTTCATTCATATTACTAACTTTTCCCTATGAGACTTTTTTGAATTGATTAAGTTTCTCAAGAACATCTTCTACTTTAATATCTGTAGCTTGCTTTCCAAATTTTTTAACTTCTGACAAAACTAGATTATGGAGATCGGTGTTATCTAATACTTGTTTTCGAAGTAACTTTGTAAGTACCCCGACAAGTATAAGCTCCATAAGTAATGGTAATCCAAATATTCCAAGGGCGCTGAATAATGCCATAGAAGAAGTCGTTACTATTGCGGATTTTGAAAATGATTTTTGATCAAACTCCATTTTCTTTTTATTGTAAGCAAAGGCGCTTGTGGCAATAACAAAAATACCCATGATAGGATTAGCAGAAAGAATGGATATTATTCCCATGCTTCCTAAAATCTCAGCGAGTTTTTCTTGATCTTCTTTCTTAAGAGCAAAGACTATGCTTACTGCTCCTAATCCTGTTGATAGCAATTCAAATGCATCAAAAGAGAGTAAGTCATAAAAGTATTTTTTATCAACACCAGGAATTGATTCGCTGACTTTCTGGGCCCATGAATCGTAGGTGTCTTTAGAAACAGTGGCGAAGGGGAGTCCCTTTGTTGTCGAGACGTCTTTCCATAACGCTGAAACATAACCTATAACTTCCTCGCTGAATGTATCATCAGGAAGTGCTTCTTTGGCTCTTTCCCATGCATTGAATATGTCATGGCCACCATCGAACATCCTATGGTTGCCACCTCCAATCTTAGTGGCAAGATAATCTCGATCTAAAGCTTTATCGTACTCAGTTGCAGCTGACTTTGTTAGTTTCTCTAACTGTTTAAGTAGTTCTACATCTGCGAGAAAAACACCAATCGTTCCAGATAATTTTACAGCATTTGAAGATAAGTTAGATATACCGTCATTAACTGTCGTAAGAACTTTTTCGTGGAGAGGTTTATTATTAAGTGCTTTTATCGCAATATTTCCACCTTCCTCCAATAAGTCTTTACTTAAATCATAAGCATCGTCTAGATTTTTAGGTGCTAGTTCCTTAACTTTTGCTCTTACTTCACTGAAGCTTTCTTTAATTTTTTTGGCATCTATATTAATTAAAGCCTTATCGGCTTTATCCCTTATCTTTTTCCAGCTCACTATGCTGCTTCCTTGAACGAGCTCTCAATTCCCAGTGAAAGTTGTATTAGAAAATTAATAACATCAATATTTGAATTAATCTCGTTGGGTTTGAGTCTTAATATATACCGACCCGGCCCTCTTCGTTTTTTATATTCAAAATCAATGCTCTTTGATTCGAGAAGATTATCAATTTCTTCTGATTGTTCAATCCTAGGATTAAAAGAAAGCCATTTCTTTTTTGGTCTCATGACAACAAAGTTATTAGTTATGCCATTCTCAGCAAGTCCAATGTAAAACTTATTATACTTTAGCTCGCATTTATGACCAACTCCATTAATAGCTTTTAAAATTTCATCAGCTAATTTGACCGTAGTTGGTGTGGCCTTACTTTCCCAGTATGATCTATCGGTTAGCTCCAACTCGTCTTCCTCTTCGATACCAATACTTATTTCATCAAGAATTTTTGTAAACGAAAGAGTTAACTGATCTCCGACCTGAAGGGCGTCAGCTTGGATTGCTATTAGTGGAATATTCCCATTAAACAAGCTAATAATATTTAAAAAACGAGTAGTAATATCCTCTGCGATGATAACTGCGCAGTGTTCATAATTGGGATATCTTTTTCGTTCTATATCCCAATACTCTATAGTTCTAATAATGTGAGACTCATCACATTTACCTAACTGTATTTCAACCTCATAGCGTTTGTTTGATTCAGAATCTTGGAGAAGCAAATCCAATCTTCCAGCTCTTGGCTGTATTCTTTCTTTGTCCTTAAGCACAAGATCACCAAGACCTAAGATCGATGGATCTTCAGCTATTAAATCTTGAAGCCAAGCCTCGTTACACTCAGGATGGGTCTTAAGTGAGATTTTTTTAGACTTTTTGAAATTTATACTCATATTTTATCCTTACCCTGATTTTTTAAATTGATCAGTAATGTCTTGTTTCTGTTCTATGACCATCCAGCATTAATAATGTGTCCAACGGTGTTCCACCTTAGCTCCGTGATTCAAGACAGGCATAAAATTACTATTTCTTACTTATCGGACAAGAAACATCAATCTTTAATTGGTTTATATTTATGGGTAGGTCTAAAAATTAATAAAATTGGATAGTTAGGGTAGGATATTTTTTGCCTGCTAAAGATAAAATCAATGAATTTCTTCTAATTAACCAGTTGTTTCCGAAAAGTTGTAGAGAATATTTTGAATAAATTAAGGAGATTTGAATGTCAGCATGGAAAGCGGGAAAAGTTCAATGGTTTAACGATGAAGACGGCAAAGGGATGATTGTTGATTTAGAAGATGGACGAATGTTTTATGTAAATTATAAAGCAATTCAGACTAAGAAGAAGTGGAAATCTTTAAAAGAGGATCAGCTGGTAGAGTTTGAACTAGTTGAAGATTTTAGCTCTAACTATATTAGAGAAGTGAGAGACTGCTAATGTTAAATAAAAAGCCTATTGAAATAACACCATCGGAGGTCGTCGAAGCATTTGTTTGCACAAAAGATGCATTCATGTCCTCTAACTTATTTAACGATTTCTATATACTAAATAATATTATCTTTCTAGCCCCCTAAATTCAGTGGAGACTTTTGGCTCATAACCCGATAAGGATTTAAGGAGCTAATATGTCAGGTAAAAAGAAGGGAAAAGTCTTCCACTCGAAAGAATTCAAGAACAAA
>Ga0307981_1001479_pt1 | contig 20915 bp, 20 predicted proteins | sample OrgLakmetagen987_FD_201849 | JGI IMG/M metagenome (GOLD analysis project Ga0307981, IMG submission 201849) | Saline water microbial communities from Organic Lake, Antarctica - #987 | ecosystem: Environmental > Aquatic > Non-marine Saline and Alkaline > Saline | place: Antarctica: Organic Lake... | reverse complement strand
CTACGCGGCTTTGACTACCTCGCCAAAGTCATCACAGGCGTCAAATTCAAAGACGGAATTGAAACCAAACCCAGCCAGATCGCCGCATGACCAACAATCCTCAAACACCAGATTTGACAATAACTCCAAAAAATGGGACCTTGTACCCAAGGCAAAATACTTAGCAAACGGCTAGATACTTAAAGCCGAGGCTATGCCTTGCACCTAACCATCTTGCTCGGAGCCCTAGAACTCTTAAACCGAAAACCTTTGCCTTGGGCTCTTTTCTGCCGTTCGCTACGGTCTTCATAGACGTCCGCTTTATTAGTTTCAGCAATCCCCAAGTGCGCAAGAGCGCCTTTTAGTCCTAGATTACCGCGTGCGCCTGTCTGAGGGTGACTGGGAGACCATCACGCAATCAATTCCACTGACCTACACAAATTGCCACTATGGGGGCACGCGCCCCTATTTCAGGTGCAACGGCATCGTGAAAGGTCGGCATTGCACACGTCGAGTCGGAAAGATGTTTGCCGGGGGCAGATACTTCCTATGCCGTCATTGCTACAAAGTCGCGTACACCAGCCAATCAGAGCCGCGCTATGACCGCATGTTGCGCCGCGCAAACAAGCTACGCACCGCGTTGGGCGGCGAACCCGGCACGGCTTATTTCATCGCCCCTAAGCCGAAGGGCATGTGGCAACAGACGTATGAAAAAAACGGTTTGAAATTGAGTAGTGTGAGAACCAAGCAGACCACCATTTTCTCAGCAAATCCGCGCACCTTCTCAGCGCTGAAGAACGCGAGGTGTTTTTCGGAACTTAAGCCAAGGGGCTTTTGCTGAGGCACCTACATAGGGCAAAAGGCGAGTTTCAAGAATCTTCTCTCATCGGTCCAAATTTGGTTTAAGGTGTCCGTATCAAGGGGGGTAAGCTATGAGTTTTGTATCAATTACGACATGGCGTTTGGTCACTGAGACAGAGACTGTGGAGCATGTAACTGACATGATGCGGAAGAAGTACTTTCCGGGATTGAAAAGTTTAGGTGCAGAACAATCGATGGTCATAGATATTGACCTTGATCGGTTTGCAATCGTCACGAACTACCCCAGCAGACAAGTTCGGGACGATGCGATTGAGCATATTCATCAATTGCGCACCGAGGGCGCTGAGGAGTTTGGTGCAGAAATAATGGATGCGTATGCAGGGGACGTTCTTGCGAGGCTATCGGAATAAATCTTTTGCGGCCTCTCAGAGCGAGTGAGTATTGCATGCGGAGCCGGGAAAGCTAACTTTTTAGCATATGCCAAAACATCCTGAAGCTCTACTATTCCCAACTGGCGTGACAAGCGTTGAGGTCCGGTGCTGGTCTTGCGGTCATACCGTTGAGTTGACGCCAGAGAACCTACCGCTTGGCATCACACGGCATGATTTTGAGCGCAGAGCAAAGTGCAAGTGTGGCAAGGGGTGGCCGCATGTGAAGCAACTTCCTAAGCTTTTAAGTCGCTGGTAACCTCATTGCTCTCAGCCCCAATATGGAGACCTAACCTGTGAAAAACACATTCCGGATGGCCTTGGCTTTGATGTTGATTGCGCCGTCACTTGCCTTCGCTGAGGTCGCAAAATTCGTATGCAGCTTTCCAACCTTTCATTCATTCGACGAAGTCGAAATGTTAAAATCCGATAGCTTTGTCATGACGTTCACTTTTGACACAATAACCAAAGATGCATTTTTGGAAGGAAACAACGGCATAACTCCTGTAACGCTCTTGAGAGGGAACTCCGGTTCAACCTTCGTCGAATTCCTTCAAACGGGTGCATTGCAATCGACTACAATTGCCCTGAACGGAAGTGCCGTTCACAGTAGGCATACAATAATTGGTAGTCAGCTTGCGCCAAGCCAATACTACGGCTCGTGTGATTGAAATCGTAGATGGCAAAGCAATCATTCAAATTCAAAATGGGGGACAAATTGGGGGACGCAAGAAATACATAACCCTCTAAACTATTGATATAAATCATTAATTTAAGATGTAATGGCGGAGGAGGTGGGATTCGAACCCACGGTACGCTCTCACGCACGCCGGTTTTCAAGACCGGTGCATTCGACCACTCTGCCACTCCTCCGCAGCACAAATCCGCATAAAGCGGTGCCAGCGATTCTGCAAACCTCGAAATGCAATAGAACGTGCCTTATGTTCGGGGCTGATGTTAGGGGAATTTTGCCTATCCTGCAGCGGCAGCCTTTTCAGCGCGGCTTGCAAAGGCTAATGTCGCGCAAAGACCTCGGCAACGGGGCAGCAAACATGCCGTTCATGCGGCGCGAACAGGCACCGGCGAAAACGCCGGGCCAGCAGGCAAGGACGACTTAGATGGACAGGCGCAGCTTAACGATCCTCACTCAAACGCGACCCTTTTTGTTAGTTGCAGTCGCCCTGACAGCCCTGGCCGGATGCGATGCGAATGGTCAATTCGGCTTGGGTCAAAAAAATGGCACGGCGGCAGCATCCCAATCGACCAAGCTGGTCGAGCGTGACGTGGAAGCGCCCGACGTCTTTTCCGTCACAGACCAACGCCTCTGGGATGGTCGGCCTAGTCTTGGTGGTGTTTGGGTGGCGCATCCTGACGTGACCGACCCAGAAAGAGTGATCATCCGCAACGAGGCCAACGGGAAGTTTGTGATCGGCGCACTTTTTCGGCGCGAACGCGATCTGCCCGGCCCAAATCTGCAAATCTCGTCCGACGCTGCGGCCGCCTTGAATGTCCTGGCCGGTGCCCCTGCCCCCCTGAACGTGACTGCCTTGCGCCGCGCAGAGGTTGACGCCCCCGAACAGACCTCGGCACCCGAGACAACCGTCACAGCCCCTGCAGCCGTGACCGAAACCGCGCTTGAGCCGGTTTCCTCGTCAGCGGCCACTGCTGCGACGGCCACGGCGACGGTTCCGCCAGAACCCTCAGTGCCCGTACAATCCTCCAATCTGGCCAAGCCGTTTGTGCAGATCGGGATCTTCAGCATCGAAGCGAATGCCAACCGATCTGCCAACCAGATGCGCAGCGCCGGCATGTTGCCCACCGTCAAGCGCAGTGAAATCAATGGCAAGGCGTTCTGGCGCGTCTTGGTAGGTCCTGCGGCCACGACGTCAGAACTGAATAACTTGCTGAAATCTATCAAAGCTGAAGGGTTCTCGGACGCATATGCTGTGTCCAACTGACCCAAAGCCAAAGGAGCCTTTGCCATGATCCGCATCTTTGCTGCCACGATGGCGCTGATCTTTCTGTCCCTGCCCGCAGTGGCATTCGAGACGCGTGCGGCTGCCGCCTATGTGATTGACCAGACCACCGGAACGGTACTGCTGGCTAAAAACGCCGACGAACCACTTCCACCTGCGTCGATGTCCAAGCTCATGACGCTTTATATGGCGTTCGAGGCAATCGAGCGCGGCAAAAGCAATGGCGGGCTTGACCTGAACGAAGAGCTGCCGGTGTCTCAGCATGCAATGTCTTACGGCGGCTCGACGATGTTTCTGGATACCACCGACCGTGTGTCGGTAGAGGATCTGTTGCGCGGTATTATCGTGTTGTCCGGTAATGACGCCTGTGTCGTGATTGCCGAAGCGCTCAGCCCCGACGGTACCGAAGCGGGTTTTGCCCGTTTGATGACTCAGCGTGCTCAACAGTTGGGCATGACCAGCTCGACCTTCGCCAATTCAAACGGCTGGCCAGCTGCGGGTCAACGCATGTCGATGCGCGATCTGGGGCTTCTGGCGATGCGATTGATCACAGACTATCCGCAATATTATCCGCTATTTTCAGAGCGTGAATTTATGTTCGACGGTCGCGCGCCCCAGAACAAGCGGAACCGCAATCCGCTGCTGGATCTTGGTATTGGTGCAGACGGGCTGAAAACCGGACATACGCAAGAGGCCGGATACGGGCTGGTCGGCTCCGCCAAGCAAGGCAACCGTCGGGTGATCTTTGTCATATCAGGGCTTGAGACAGCGGCCGAGCGTGCGCAGGAATCCGAGGCAATTGTGAACTGGTCTTTCCGGCAATTCTCGCAGCGCACCATGGGGCAGGCAGGTTTGCAGATTGCACAGGCACCCGTAGCGCTTGGTGATTCAACCAGCGTCGGGATGGAATTGGCGGAGGATCTTTCGGTGTTGATACCCGTCTCAGGCGGCAGCGATGTCATGGCTGAAGTTGTCTATACCAGCCCGTTGCGCGCGCCCATCGCCAAGGGTGATCCCTTGGGCGAGCTGGTGCTGACACGCGGTGATCTGCCCGAAGTTCGTGCGCCTTTGATTGCCTCCGAAGCCGTGGCACCGGGTGGGTTTGTCGTAAAGCTGACAGCCGCTGCCCAGTATCTTTTGAACCGTCTCAACGAGGGTCCAGAGGGCGCTTCGTGAGCGCAAAAGGCTTTTTCATCAGCTTTGAAGGTATTGACGGATCAGGCAAATCCACCCAGACCAAGCTGCTAAAGAGCCAGTTGGAAGCATTGGGCCATGACGTGCTTCTCACCCGCGAGCCCGGCGGCTCGCCGGGTGCCGAGGAAATCCGCGCTTTGGTTTTGCAGGGCGACCCGGACCGCTGGTCTGCGCGGACCGAGATTTTGCTGTTTACCGCCGCCCGCCGCGATCATCTGGAGCGCACGATCCAGCCCGCCCTCGATGCGGGCAAGATTGTGATCTGTGACCGTTTCGCTGATTCCACGCGCATGTATCAAGGCCTCAGCCGCGGTGACTTGCGCGGCGCTGTGGACCAGTTGCACAGTCTTATGATCGGGGTCGAGCCGGATTTGACGATTCTGATAGACATGGATCCCGCCGAGGGTCTTTCGCGCGCATTGGCACGCAACACGGACGAAGAACGTTTTGAGGATTTCGGCGAAAGCCTGCAAATCGCCATGCGCAAGGGTTTTTTGTCGCTTGCGCAGGAATTTGCAGCGCGTTTCGTCGTGATTGACGGAGCCCGGGATATCGACGCGGTCGCCAGCGATATTCTGACCCAGACGCGCCGTCGGCTTGACGCGCGCTAGCCCCTTTTCCTATCCTCGCAATCTGCTAGATGGTGATCATGAGCGATGATGCCCCACAGCCCGACCGCATAGACGGTGCGCACCACCCGCGCGACACGCCCCGCCTGATTGGTCAGCAAGGCGCGGAGGCTGCCTTTCTCGACGCGTTCAATTCAGGCAAGCTGCATCATGGCTGGCTGCTGGCAGGCCCGCGAGGTGTCGGCAAGGCAACGCTGGCATGGCGGATCGCCAAATTCCTGCTCGCAACGCCCGAGCCCGATGGCGGCGGCATGTTCGCCCCCGAAGTCCCGACCAGCCTTGATGTCGATCCCGATCACCCCGTAGCACGGCGCATTGCGGCAGGCGGCGAAGGCGCGTTGAAATCCGTCACCCGGACGGTGGACGAGAAAACCAAACGGTTGCGCAAGCAAATTGTCGTCGATGACATCCGCAAGCTGAACGGATTTTTCCAGATGTCTGCCGCTGATGGGGGCCGTCGCGTGGTCATCATTGATGACGCTGATCTGATGAACCCCAACGCGGCAAACGCCCTGCTCAAAATGCTCGAAGAGCCCCCTGCCCGCGCGATTATCCTGTTGATCAGCCACCGCCCCTCGGGCTTGTTGCCGACCATCCGCTCGCGCTGTCGCACGTTGCGGCTTGGAACATTGACGCCAGACCAGATGGCCGAGGCCTTGGGACAATCAGGTGTCGAAGTGCGCGGCGATCCCGCAGCGCTGGCCGCCCTGTCAGGCGGGTCGGTTGGCGGGGCTTTGGGGATGTCATTGATGGGCGGGCTCCGGATTTACGCTGAATTGGTGGCGATCTTGGGCACATTGCCTCAAATGGACCGGTCTCTCGCCCTGGCGCTGGCCGAGGCCGCCGCGACACGCGGGGCGGAAGAAAAACTCGCGCTTTTGTTTACCCTCGTTGATTTGCTGATGCTGCGCCTGGCGCGCACAGGCGCATTGGGTCAGCCGCCTGAAATCGAGGCCGCACCGGGCGAACAGGCGATGCTTGCCCGTCTGTCACCGACCCCCGCACAAGGCCGGGCATGGGCTGAAGTGGCCCAAGAGATCGGCACCCGCGCACGCCACGGCATAGCGGTCAACCTTGACCCTGCCGCACTGGTCCTAGATACCCTGTTCAAGATGGGTCAAACCGCCCCACGGTAGCCCCAAAAGCAGAATACGGAACCCGCATGAGCGATAATTACCCGATCACAGACAGCCATTGCCATCTTGATTTTTCCGATTTCAAAGATGAATTGCCCGATGTGATTGCCCGCGCGGGCGACGCTGGCGTGACCCGCATGGTGACCATCTGTACCAAACTCGGGAATGAACCTTCGGTGCGTGCCATTGCCGACGCGTATCCATCGGTTTTTTATGCCGCAGGTGCCCACCCGATGAGCGTCGCCGAAGAGCCCATGGTCAGCTATGACGATCTGACCGCTCTTACCAAACATCCGAAAATGGTAGGCATTGGCGAGACAGGCCTGGATTATCACTACACCGCCACGTCAGCGCAACTCCAGCAAACCTCTTTGCGCACTCATATCGCAGTGGCGCGCGACAGCAGGCTGCCCCTGATCATCCACTCGCGCGATGCCGACGACGACATGGCCCGTATTTTGCGAGAAGAGCACGCCAACGGGGCCTTTCCTTGTGTCATGCATTGTTTTTCCAGCAGCGCAGAACTGGGGCGCGCCGCCCTTGATCTGGGCTTTTATCTGTCGATGTCCGGCATCACCGCTTTCCCCAAAAGCCAGGATCTGCGCGATATCTTTGCCAGCGCCCCGCTTGACCGGATCTTGGTTGAAACCGACAGTCCCTATCTGGCCCCGCCCCCGCACCGTGGCAGACGTAATGAGCCCGCATACACCGCCCATACCGCGCGCCGCGGAGCCGAGACATTCGGCATCGACTACAAGGATTTCGCGGCACAGACCCAAGCCAATTTTGACCGGCTCTTCACCAAAGTCGCCGCATACACCGAGGCCGCATGATGGCGCAGATGAAAATCACCATTCTTGGCTGCGGGTCGTCGGGCGGTGTGCCGCGCCTTGGCGGTCACTGGGGGGCCTGCGATCCGAACAATCCCAAGAACGCCCGCCGGCGCTGCTCGATCCTTCTCGAGCGGATCACGGATGCCGGCACCACGTCGGTTTTGATCGATACCTCACCTGATCTGCGCAGCCAGCTTCTGGATGCCGGGACAAGCCGGTTAGACGCGGTGCTCTACACCCATTCGCATGCCGATCATGTGCACGGCGTCGATGACTTGCGCATGATCGTGATCAACATGCGCAAGCGCTTGCCCGTCTGGGCCGATACGCCAACGCGGGCGGCCCTGCTTGACCGGTTTGCCTATGTTTTTGTCCAGCCGCAGGGTTCCTCCTATCCGCCGATCCTCGAAATGAACCTGATCGCCGGCGATGTGACCATTGATGGCCCCGGTGGTCCACTGGTCTTTACGCCGTTTCTTGTCAATCACGGCGGGATGGACGCGCTTGGCTTTCGGGTGAACGATGTGGCCTATCTGCCTGATGTCGCGATGATCCCCGACGATGTGTGGCCGCATCTGGAAAACCTGACCTGCTGGATCGTTGATGCCTTGCGCCGCGAGCCGCACCCGACCCACAGCCATCTTGAGCAAACGCTTGGCTGGATCGAAAAGATGGCGCCCAAGACTGCCGTGCTGACCAACATGCACAATGACCTTGATTATCAGACACTTGTCGACGAAACCTCTGATCATATCCAACCCGCCTATGATGGCATGACTTTGATGTTCCCTGCCTAAACTTCATTTTGCCAGCTAAACTCCACAGGGGTCTGGGGGTGTGAAACCCCCAGTACACCGCCCAAAACCAAGGACGACGATCCCAAGTGCAAACGCTTCTCGACGTCATCCTGCCTGTCTTTTTGGTGATCGGCTTTGGCTATGTCTCGGTCTGGCGCGGGTATTTTCCCGTCTCTGGCATCGACGGCGTTATGAGGTTCGCGCAAAGCTTCGCGATCCCTTGCCTTTTGTTTCAATCCATCGCGAACCTCGATCTTTCCGCGTCCTTTGATCCGCGTTTGCTGATCAGTTTCTACACAGGGGCTGCCGTCTGCTTTGCCCTTGGGATCGCAGGCGCGCGGTTTGTGTTCAAACGCGACTGGGAAGACAGCGTTGCCATCGGATTTTGCTGCCTCTTTTCAAACTCGGTGCTGCTTGGCTTGCCCATCACAGAGCGTGCCTACGGGCCGGATGCGCTGACCGGCAATATTGCCATCATCGCCATGCATTCCCCGTTTTGTTATGGGCTGGGCATCACGGTGATGGAATTTGTGCGCAACCGCGGCCAGTCAGGCGTTAATCTTGCGCGCAACGTTGGCAATGCGATGTTCCACAATCCGTTGGTGATCGGGATCATTGCGGGGTTTGTGGTCAATTTCAGCGGGCTCGCGATACCCGGTGTGATTGATGACGCGCTGTCGCTGATTGTGCGCGCGGCCTTGCCGGCGGCGCTTTTTGCGCTTGGCGGCGTGCTGATCCAATACAAACCCGAGGGCGATCTGAAGGCCATCGCGATGGTGTGCATGATCGGCCTGCTGATCCATCCCGCCATCGTCTGGCTTTTGGGGACCAGCTTTGAGCTGCCACAGGATTTGTTCCGCTCTGGCGTCTTGACGGCTGCCATGGCCCCCGGTTTTAACGCCTATATCTTTGCCAACATGTATGGTCGCGCCCGGCGGGTGGCGGCCAGTTCGGTCCTGATTGCAACGGTCGCATCGGTGCTGACGGCATGGATGTGGCTGACGATCCTGCCATGACGGCGACGCTTTATTCCTTTCGCCGCTGCCCCTATGCGACGCGCGCCCGCTTGGCGATTTTAGCTGCTGGAGCACCGGTGCATTTGCGCGAAATCCTGCTGCGCGACAAGCCTGAGGCGTTTCTGGAAGCGTCCCCCAGCGGGACGGTGCCGTGTCTTGTGCTGGACGACAGGGTGATTGACGAAAGCCTAGACATCATGATCTGGGCGCTGAAAGCATCTGATCCCGACGGATTGTTGGACATGCCCCAAGCGGGATGGGACTGGATCGCCCGCTCTGACGGCCCTTTCAAACACGCGCTGGACCGCACAAAATATGCGACCCGCTTTCCAGAGGAAGACGCAGCACAGCACCGCGCAGATGCTGCCGCCTTTCTAACGGAACTGGATGCCCAAATTGATATGAATATTTTTGATCGCCCCAGTCTGGCAGATATGGCCATAGCACCTTTTGTGCGCCAGTTCGCGTTCATCGACAAAGCGTTTTTCGATGCACAGACTTGGCCAAACCTGCAAAGCTGGCTGGATCGTTTCTTGTTCTCGGACGCGTTCGAATTAACTATGAGGAAGTACCCGGTATGGCGCGAAGGTGATGCACCGACAGATTTTCCATAAAAAGGCTCCCCATCATGACCCAAAAGATTGAACCCAACTGGGAATATGTACCTGACGGCGTGATGGGCGGGGTTTCGCGGGGCCAGATCTCGAAAGAAACTGTTTTGGGCCACCAAGCCACCCGGCTCACCGGCGAGGTTTCGTTGGACAACAATGGTGGCTTTTTGCAAATGGCATTTGATTTTGCGCCGGGTGGCGGGCAGATCGATGCCAGTGCATGGTCCGGAATTGAAATGGCCGTCTGCGGCAACGCGGAAAACTATGATTTGCGTCTGCGCACCACCGATCTTGGCAAACCCTGGCAGTCTTATCGCAGCGTGTTCACGGCACCGCAGGCGTGGACGACCTTGCGCTTTGCCTTCGACGCGCTCGAGCTTTACCGCACCGACGCGCCATTTGATCCAACAGCATTGCGCCGTCTTGGCCTTGTCGCTGTGGGGCGGGAGTTTACGGTCGACATCGCAGTGCGCGACGTACGGTTCGTCTAGCGGTCATTCCTGGGCCACATGCCAGCAAAGCCCACCCTGATTTAGCCACTGCTTCTATGGCAGATGACGCCAAGGAAGCTGCCGTTTTGCAAAGAAATCGCCAAATCGCAGGAACAGGCACAGATGCCAGTCGTTTGTGTCACGAGCGGCAAGTTTGACACGGATTTTGTGATGACATTGCCGAATTAACTTAATGAAAGAAAAGGAATAATTCAGATGAAAATTCTTATGGTCCTCACGTCGCATGATAAATTGGGCGACACTGGCAACAAAACCGGCTTCTGGCTCGAAGAATTCGCGTCCCCTTATTACGTGTTCAAAGACGCTGGGGCAGATGTCACACTCGCGTCCCCCAAAGGGGGCCAGCCGCCCCTTGACCCGTCCAGCGATGCTGACGACGCGCAAACGGAAGCCACCAAGCGTTTCAAGCAGGATGATGCGGCCCAAAAAGATCTGGCAAGCACCGTCAAGCTATCGGGCGTGTCTGCCGACGGGTTCGACGCGGTCTTTTACCCCGGCGGCCACGGCCCGTTGTGGGATCTGGCAGAAGACGCAGACAGCAAGGCGTTAATCGAAGCCTTTGCAGCCCATGATCGCCCCATCGGCGCAGTCTGCCACGCGCCAGCGGTATTCAAGCATCCAAAGGGTGCGGATGGCAAACCGCTGGTATCAGGCAAGACCGTAACCGGCTTTACCAATACCGAGGAAGAAGGCGTTGGCCTGACCGACGTGGTTCCGTTCCTGGTCGAGGATATGCTGAAGGGCAATGGCGGCGACTATCAAAAAGGGGCCGACTGGGCCTCATTCGTGGTGACAGATGGCAAGCTGGTGACGGGTCAGAACCCCGCTTCCTCAGAAGAGGCGGCGCGCAAACTGCTTGAACTGCTCTGAAACAAAGCGTCGGGGTGGCCTCGCCTCCCCGACCGATCCATTTTGATTGGCCACAAAAAGTGAAGGCAAATCAAATGTAGCCCTTGCGCGTTCCACAAAGCTTGATCATGCAGATCGGTGTGGAACAAAAACATGATCATGAAAAACTGTCGATCGAGACCCTTGGCTGGTCATCGTTCTTCGAGGATCAACTGACCTCGGAAGACGCAGGATTGGACAGGCTGCGGATCGCGACAATCCATAGATCCCGCATGAGCGCTGAATCCCCAAGTGGCCCCGTCAAACTGCTTTTGCCCGCGAAAACCAATACCACCGATTTCGCTGTAGGTGATTGGATTTTGGTCTCCCCCGACGACCAGATGTTAATCCGCAGACTTGAAAGACAGTCCTTGTTGCAGCGAAACACCGTTGGCGGGCGCGCACCACAGTTCATTGCGGCGAATGTGGATACCCTTTTCATCGTCACCTCGTGCAACGATGACTTCAACCCTGCACGACTTGAACGTTATCTGGCGCTTGCAAACGAAGCTGGCACAAACCCCGTGATTGTCCTGACGAAAGCAGATCAGGTGACGGACGCAGCGCGTTATCAGCAAGAAGCGGCACAGCTTCAGCGCGGTCTGGACGTGGTGACGTTGAACGCGAAAACGCAAGATGCGGTCGCTGCGCTGAAACCTTGGTGTGCGCAGGGCCAAACGGTTGCTTTGGTTGGGTCTTCGGGTGTCGGAAAATCGACGCTGCTGAACACCCTTGCAGGCAAACGCCCGGAAGATGCGCAGCTGACCGGCGGCATTCGGGAGGACGATGCCAAGGGACGGCACACCACAACGTCCCGGTCGCTGCACGCCATCAAGGGCGGCGGCTGGCTTATCGATACACCCGGCATGCGCACGCTGCATGTCAGCGATGTATCGGCGGGGCTGGACGTCCTTTTTGCGGAAATCACCGAACTGGCACCCCGGTGCCGCTTTCGCGATTGCACCCATTCACACGAACCCGGATGTGCCGTTCAAGCTGCCGTGTCCGCAGGCGCACTTGACCCCACGCGCCTTGACCGGTGGCGCAAGCTGCAAGACGAGAACCGCGTCAATGCTGCTCCAACGTCATCCGGAGCGCGCGGGCGCAAACGCTGAACGTTAAAACCCCCATCGCCGCCCCAAAAATCCAGCACTTCCATAAGCTAAATGCACCGCATGGCGCGGGTCAAATGCGCAAAAACGCCCGCCATCCGCGCTGATTGGACGACTGACAGGAACCATTGCCAGTCACATTCGTTGCCTCGGTGAACCCATGAGGAGTGAGCATGTCCACGATCACAACCATCAATCCAGCCACCCAAGAAAAGATCCATACCTACCAGTTGATGTCGCAAGACGAAGCAACGCAGCGACTTGAGGCTTGTCACGAGGCGTTTTTGGAATGGCGCAAGCTAACGCACAAGGAACGGGCACCGTACCTTACAAAGATCGCCCAAAAACTGCGTGACAACGCAGATGAACTGGCCGCGTTGATGACGCAAGAGACCGGTAAATTGTTAAAAGACGGCCACACGGAAGTCGAAATCTGTGCCGCTATTTTCGAATATACCGCGAAAAACGGTCCTGATGCGCTGGCCGACGAAGAACGGACCCATGGACAAGACGGAAAACGCGGTGTTGTCAGCTATCAGCCCCTTGGCGTGATCTATTCAATTCAGCCGTGGAATTTTCCCCTCTACCAGCCGGTGCGCGTCTTGGCGGCTAATCTGATGAGCGGCAACGGGTGCCTTCTTAAGCACGCCAGCATCTGCACTGGCTCTGGTCTGCGCTTGCGCGAGCTTTGTATCGAGGCAGGCCTGCCGGAAGATATTTTTCAAGTCATCCTTATTGACCACGACACCAGCGATAAACTGATCGAGCATCCCAAGGTGCGCGGTGTGACCCTGACCGGCAGCGATGGCGCAGGTCGTCATGTCGGCGCAGTCGCCGCAAAGGCGCTCAAGAAAACCGTGCTCGAACTGGGGTCAAACGACGCCTATCTGGTGCTTGAAGACGCTGATATCGACGTGGCCGTTAAATTCTCAGTGATGGGGCGGCTTTATAACAACGGCGAAACATGCGTGTCGGCCAAGCGGTTTATCGTTGCAGACAAAGTTTATGACGCTTTCGTGGATGCCTATGTGGCGCAGATGAGCGACATCACGATGGGTGATCCGACAGCCAAGGACAGCCAGTTGGGTCCGCTGTCCAGCCAGGACCAGTTTGACACCGTCAAAAGCCAGGTTGACGAAAGCGTGGCAAAAGGCGCGAAAATCTTATGCGGCGGCGAAGCACCAGATCGCACAGGGGCTTATTATCCGGCCACCGTTCTTGCCGATCTTGCACCGGGCATGCCCGCCTACGACGACGAGATCTTTGGCCCTGTCGCAGCGATTATCCGCGCGAAGGATGACGAAGATGCCATGCGCCTTGCCAACGAGAGCCGCTATGGCTTGGGTGGCGGGATATTCTGCAAGGACGAGGAACGCGCCCTGAAACTGGCCCGCGACCATTTTGATACCGGCATGATCCGCATCAATTCCTTCGGTGCCGCAGATCCGAATATGCCCTTTGGAGGGGTCAAGGATTCCGGTTACGGGCGCGAGCATGGCGGCTTTGGCATGAAAGAATTCGTCAACGTCAAAGCGATTTTTCTGCCCTGAGCACACTTTAATTCTCAACGTTTTACGCGCTTCGCTTGGCAACCGTGCAGCGCGTGAAACGATATCTGATCATCGCAACCACGGTAAGCGGTGGCAGATTATTCTTTGGAACAAAGAACAATAGTAGGAAAAAATCATGGATTTGAATATCTTGATCGCCGGAGCAACCGGCAAAACAGGCCTTCATCTGGTTCAGCATCTGATCGAAAAAGGGCACACTCCGACCGCTTTGGTGCGCGAAGGTTCTGACACGTCAAAACTGCCGGCTGGAACCAACCTTCGCAAAGGTGATCTGACCAATCTGCAGGCGGATGTTTGCGACGGTATGGATGTGGTCGTTTTTGCTGCCGGCTCCGGTGGATCGACCGGCCCTGAGATGACGGACAAAGTGGACCGCGACGGTGCCAAACGTTTGATTGATCTAGCGCGCGAAACTGGCATAAAACGGTTTGTCATGCTCAGCTCGGTCGGCGCAGAGCAGTCGGCCCCCACAGGCGACTTGGCCCACTATCTCAAGGCAAAGCACGAGGCCGATGAACATCTGAAGGCATCCGGACTGACCTACGCAATCTTGCGCCCGGTTGCATTGACCGATGACCCGCTGAGCAAAGATGTAATCTTGGGGGATGACGTCGACAAATCTGCGACAGCTGCGCGGGCCGATGTTGGGTATCTGCTGGCTGAGGCCGCGACAACCGACCGTTTCGACGGCCAGGCACTGACAATGCAGTCAGCCTGAAACCTAAAAGATAGGGAGAGTTGGTGCAGTTGACAGGAGTAACCTAGAACCCGAAACGCTGCCTAATATCCTTGAAGAATTAGAAGAATGGGCGGCGTATCTCAAGGCTGATGCGGATGTCACCCTCAAGTTGCGTGCGTTTGAAAACGCTGCGTTAGACAGCGTAAAACCTGAGGAAATCAAACCACGCAGTCCTGCTCGTTTGCGAGGGCCTTCGTTATGAACCTCGCTCGCAATGATTTTCATCAGGCGTCAAATTCAGTCTCACCACAAAAATCCAGACAATCACGCCACAAAACCACCCGCGACTGCCCACGCGTGACTTTGCGACTGTCAGTGGAGGATCATGAACGCCTGACTGCACTGGCGGATGGTATGGCTCTCAGCACTTACATTCGCGCGAAAGCTCTTGGGGATACTTTGCCCCGCAAGAAAACACGTTCACCATCATCGGTGGCTGACAAACAAGCTTTAGCGCAAATTCTGGGATTGCTCGGCCAATCGCGGATCGCAAACAATCTCAATCAGCTGGCCTACCACGCCAACATTGGTTCGCTTGCCATCGAAGCGCGGACTGAAGCTGAAATTAACGAAGCCTATGAGCATGTCCTGTTTCTGCGCCAAACACTTATGAATGCGCTCGGATTGCGCACATGATCCTAAAAGGGAACCAACGGGCTAGCGGTCGTGAACTGGCATTGCATCTTCTCAATGTTGAAGACAATGAGCACGCGGTTCTGCACGAGCTACGCGGGTTTCTGTCAGATGACCTTATCGGTGCGTTCAAAGAGACTGAAGCGATATCTCTTGGTACGAAATGCCAGCAATATCTGTTTTCACTTAGTCTCAACCCTCCCATATCTGCAAACGTATCTATCGACGAATTTGAACGCGCCATATTCGAGATTGAGCATCGACTAGGGCTAAATGACCAACCCCGCGCAGTTGTATTCCATGAAAAGAATGGTCGTCGTCACGCCCACTGCGTCTGGTCACGTATTGATGTGGATAGGATGCGGGCAATCAACCTACCGCACTTCAAACGGCGGTTAATGGATATATCCCGCGAACTCTATCTGGAACATAAGTGGGACATGCCCGCTGGGTTACGTCGCGCAGAAGATCGCAATCCGCTGAACTTTTCTGGTGCTGAGGCCTCGCAGGCAAAACGAACGAAACGCTCCCCTGCCGACTTGAAGAAGCTGTTTAAGGGATGCTGGGAAGTGTCAGATTCCCGCGTAGCGTTTGCTGCGGCTCTTCGAGATAAAGGTTATTGCCTCGCGCGGGGAGATCGGCGCGGCTTTGTCGCGGTGGATGCCGATGGCGAAATCTATTCATTGTCTCGCTGGTGCGGCGTGAAAGCTAAAGAACTGCGCAAGCGATTGGGTGATCCAAATGATTTACCTGATGTTGAGACAGCCCTTAAGCACGTTTCACAGGAAGCCTCTTCAACCAAGACTGAGAGTAGACAAAAAGATTTACGAACCCAGAAAAGCGCACATGAGCGCAAACGGCTCGAATTGGTCGCCGTCCAACGTGAAGCGCGTGCATCCCTTCTGACCGCTCAGGAAAACAGGCAGGTCAAAGAACTTGCCGAACGTCAAACATTGTTGCCAACAGGACTGAAAGCGGCATGGGCACGCATAAGTGGGCAATACCATCGCCTATGCGAAGAAATGGCCGTACGGGCCAGTGACTGCCAGACCCGTGACCGCGATGAGATGCAGACACTTATCAATCATCATCTATCTGAGCGGCGGACACTCGATCAGGAATGGGATTTGGTGGAAGCCCAGTTTGCGTTGCAGCAAGAGTTCCACGACGCACTTGAGATCGAACAGGCGCAAATCTACTCCCTTGATCCACGTCAGCCTTTGGAGTTGCCGCATGAAGATGCGCCATTCACGCGCGCTCAGCTCAAAGCACAACCCGACCTGATCCTTGATCATATCAACGACAAACAGGCGCGGTTCTCCTGTGCTGATATTTTGCGTGGTTTGGCTGAATTTATAAGCGATCCGTTGGATTTACGCGTGGCTGCTGATCAGGTGATGACCTCAAAAGAATTAGTGCAGGTTAGCCAAGACACCCCTGAAATCTACACAACACGGGACTTCCAAGCCGTACAAAGCGAACTTTCGGCCTGCGCACAGGAAATGGCAGTATCAGGTGGCTTTAATGTAAACGCCTCACACATTGAACGCGCTATCAAGCACGAGAATAAAAAACTACAGGCACGCATTGGCGCAACGCTCAGTCGCGAACAGGTCACTGCCATCCATCATGTGCTTTCGGCCAACCAACTTTGCGCCGTTATCGGTCTTGCTGGTGCAGGAAAAAGTACACTTTTGTCTGTTGCCCGCGAAGCTTGGGAAAAACAAGGCTACCGCGTCCATGGCGCAGCGTTGGCAGGAAAAGCAGCTGACAGCCTACAAACAGCATCGGGCATTTCATCCCGCACGCTGGCTTCACTAGAGGCAAGCTGGAAAAGCGGCTATGAACCTGTCGCTTGTGGCGATGTCGTTGTCATCGACGAGGCAGGTATGGTCGGTACACGACAATTGGCGCGTATAGCAGAGCAGCTTAGAAATCGTGGCTGCAAGCTGGTGCTTGTCGGCGATCCTGACCAGCTACAACCTATTCAGGCGGGAACGCCGTTGCGGGATATCACTCAGAATATAGATGTCGCCCGTCTCACTGAAATCCGCAGGCAGACGTCGGATTGGCAACGCAATGCCTCGCAAGATTTGGCGCGTGGCCAAGCTAGCTCCGCTTTGCAAAGCTATTCCGATCATGGAGCGGTCCATGAGGCACAGACACGAGATCATGCAATTGCCGCGCTGGTTGACAGGTATGTGGCTGATTGGCAGGAACACGGGGATACAAAGTCACGTCTGGTTCTCGCCCACCGTCGCAAAGATGTGCATGCCATCAACCAAGCGATCAAATCTGCCCGTGCATTGCAGGGCGAAGCAGTGACAGAAACATTGATTAGAACAGATCATGGCCCTCGTGCGTTTTGCGAAGGAGATCGCATTCTGTTTACGCGCAATAACGCCACCTTGGGTGTGCGGAACGGCATGCTGGGCACTGTGAAGACCATCGGAGACAAGCAGCTAGTTGTTGATCTCGACGCTGATGAAAGTGGCAATAACCGTAAGCTGATCTTTTCGCCAAAAGAGTTCTCATCCATCGACCATGGGTTCGCTGTCAGCATCCACCGTTCACAAGGTTGTACTGTCGACCGCAGTTTTGTCTTATCCAGCACAACACTGGATAAGAACCTGACCTATGTTGCACTTACTCGGCACAAAGAGGAAACTGGATTCTACGTTGCTCCAGACATCGCTCCAAGGCGTCAAATCGCTTTGCCAGATCGTCCATCGCCGCAAAAAACTAGACAACGTGGCCCATCAAGGTCGAGATAAATGCATTGGTACTAACTGGCCGTTTAAGCGGCCAAACGTCCAGTAATATTGATGTTTTTATTTTTCGTTAAGCTGTGATATCATTAGATAAACCAGACAAACATAACCGGCCATTCAAGTGGCCACTTTAGAGGCTAAAATGACAATTAGAGACGACGGCGAGACACTTGGACTATTTGAGCCGCTAATGGTCTCGGAGAGCATGTCCAATCGGGCACAATTAAACGACCTTGCATTGTCTTTGGCGGAAAAATCTGCTGCATTTTCAGCGTCTTTGCCAAAGCCAATCGCCTTGGCGCTGTCTGATCTCGGGCGGGCAATGAATTGTTATTACAGCAACCTGATTGAAGGTCACAACACCCATCCGATTGATATCGAACGGGCAATGAACAATGATTACAGCGCCGATGAAAAAAAGCGCGATCTGCAGCTGGAAGCCCGCGCACATATCACTGTGCAAAAATGGATTGATGACAACGGGCTTGATGGTGATGCCATTGCCCCAGAGGCAGTGATGGAAATTCACAAGCGTTTCTGTGAACTCCTTCCTGCTGATCTACTTTTTGTTGAAAACCCTGAAACAGGCGAGCGCCTCCCCGTCGTTCCGGGCGAGTTTCGCAACCGCGATGTTAAGGTTGGCAATCATGTGGCGATCAGTCCGGGCGCAGTGCCAAGGTTTCTTGAAAGACTTCATACGGCGTACAAACCAGCTGGACGGATAACCCGTATTTTGAGCGCAGCCTGTGGCCATCATCGCTTGCTTTGGGTTCACCCATTTTTGGACGGTAACGGGCGTGTCGCAAGGCTGGTTTCCTATTCAATGCTGCGCAATGCGTTAGAAACTCAAGGGCTTTGGTCTATTGCGCGCGGCCTTGCCCGTCGGGAAACAGCCTACAAAAAACACTTACAGGCCTGTGATGGGCCGCGTTGTGGTGATCGCGATGGGCGTGGCACCTTAAGCGAGCAAGCATTAGCGTCCTTCGCAGAGTTCTTTCTGGAAGCCTGTATTGATCAAGTAGATTTCATGAGTGGCTTGATGCAACCTGATAAGCTGCGTGACCGAATTTTGGTTTGGGCTGCCGAAGAAATGCGCGGTGGTGCTTTGCCACCCAAATCGGACATCGTGCTTCGTGCGGTGCTTTATCAGGGGGAATTGCCGCGTGGCGAAGTTGCAAGTTTAACTGGCCAAAGTGACCGAGCCGCGCGCCGAATTACTGCAGCTTTGGTTGAGACGGGCATTCTGACTTCCGAGAGCACGCGCGCACCGTTGCGGTTGGCTTTTCCTGTAAAGTTAGCAATGCGTTTTCTATCTGGCCTATTTCCGCATGACTAAGGGAATTTTTGCGCGCGCAGCGCAAAAATTCTAAAAAAGACTAAGCTGCCGTGCATCCGTCTGGTTTCGTTTCCATGCTTTTGATTGTGCTTCATGGTCTAGCCACGCCAGAACATAGTCATGCGCAGTGCCTTTCTCGGCGATGTACTCAGGCATGATAAACAAGGATTTATATCCCGTTTCAGTGATTGGCAGTGGTTTGCGCTGGTCGCTAATCACCTCAATATGATCAATTCCTGCAGTTTCTGACCAAGTCGGAAAATGGCGAATTTCAATGTCGATCCCGCGCCATGTGGCGCGGGTCACAACATAACGCTCAGAACGTTTAGCGGCAGGCGTAGACATAGCGACCTCCTGCAATTGTCGCTTCACTAAACTCAACGCTAAGATCACGAGCGATGGCGTCATAGTCGATGTAGTATTGCAGGCTTTCAGGGATTTCGCCGTAAAGACCTTCATCAACAAACTGCTCGGCTAGTTCGCGCAAAGTATCGACTGCATAGATATCAACACCTAACTGATCAGGGCTCTCGTCAGGGTCAAAACTATACCCGCATTCTCCAACCGCGATAATAACGTTCACTTTTTCATGCGCCTCCCATGCATCGGCACATTCCAAAAAGTCGCCAAAATTTACTTGGTTTATGCCAATTGCCTTCGCTAGATCGCAATCTATGGCTTCGCCATCGATAAACTGAATTTCATACTCTTCGACCTGCTGGCCGTAGTCGTTGCGGTTGGCTTTGGCTTTCGCATCAAACTCTTCAACGCTTTCAAAATAAAATCCTGTGGCTGATAGGTCATAGGGTTGTGCGTGTAGTTGGGTCATTTTCTTCTCTCCTTAATCGGGTTGGGTTTCGCGTGTGAAACCTTGCCCTTCGGCGAGAATGGGGGTGCAAACGGAGGGAAAAACCGGCGAAAGAAAATTGCCTTGTTGGGGGAAACCTTTAGGGGGAACCGACAAGGAAGTTTTCTGTTCGATCTGTTTTTATCGAAGTGCGCTCGGGGCAAGGCCCCAAGCTTTTCTGTCAGGGATTGATACCCGAATGGGCCGAAACTGATATGTCAGGTTCGGTTAAGCGCAGCGGATGAAAGCCCGCCCGGACAGCCTAAAAACATGTACTTATGCGGCGTCTTCGTTGCCCAGTTGTCTTTCGAGAGATTGGCGAACAAGACCTATGACATAGGGAATTTCTTCGAGATTGCTCAAACGAATGTCAACGTCACCATTCCCCCAGCGCCCCAAACCTGAAATATCACGGCAAATGCCTCTTGGATCACTGATATCAGGAAAACGCATATTCAACGAAATACGTAATTGCTGCGCCTGAGGCACAATATCTACAAAGTTCGTTTCAGCCTTATAAGCAACATAGAGCTTTAAGAACTCCTCACTGACACATGGATCAAGCGCCATCACTTCCTTCCGAAAAGCCAAAAACAGCTCTTTAGTCGGTCCGGAAGCCAACTGCGGATGATCTTCAATCGAATAACGCTCCTTGACGGCGGACTTGGGGCGATACGCCATAAGGATTTCAGGCGCGAGTTCTGGCGCAGGCCAGACATCCAAAGCCCTCAGAGCAAGCTGACCAGCGCGTTCCTTGATCGCCGTCTCATTCCACTCATCTAATGTTCCGAGACCTGCATTCACCTTCAGAGGGCTTTCCTTAAAGCCACCTTCCATATCACGCTTGGCGGCAAAGGGCTTATCGCTGTATTCTGAATTATACCCTGTCAGTGTTAAGTTGCCGAGCGTATGCAGCCACTCTTCCTGCACACGTTGCCAATCTGATCCCAAAGCTGTTTGGCTTGTGCCCCGGGTGGTGGTGTAAAACCGACGGTAGCGCGGGCTGAGTAGAGCCTTTGCGTAGCTCAGGCGAAGCCCGCGCGGTTTTCTGGGCGGCCATGGACGTTCTCCGGTAGGGTTGAGTT
>Ga0307981_1001474_pt1 | contig 20976 bp, 8 predicted proteins | sample OrgLakmetagen987_FD_201849 | JGI IMG/M metagenome (GOLD analysis project Ga0307981, IMG submission 201849) | Saline water microbial communities from Organic Lake, Antarctica - #987 | ecosystem: Environmental > Aquatic > Non-marine Saline and Alkaline > Saline | place: Antarctica: Organic Lake... | reverse complement strand
GTGAGAAAAGCCAGTCGAATAGGGCTTGTCTTCCGGGGTCACTAAGGGCGCCGAGCTAGCAACTTTTTTCTCGGAAGTAGAAATAGCATCCGATCCCTCGGTGGCTTCAGCACGTTCTTTATCAGAATTCGCCGGGGCATCCTTCAAGTCAGTGACAGCATTACTGTTGGACGAGAAGAACTCGTTCGAGTTTCGACGCATTGCGTTCTGACCAGTAGTTTCTTGCTGCGATGTGAGACTCGGAAGAGGCGGCGGACGGAGCGCCGAGTAGCGAATACCATTTGGGGTATCCACCAAGCCAAGGCTCAAGGCACTCTCCACCCAGTATCGCTTGGACGTACCACTACGGGCATCATCAGCCTTGAGGGTCTCGTAACGACGCATAATTTCCTCGGGGACAGCCGAACAGCTGTGCAAGTGACGCTGAAGCAGATTCATAGTCGCATTGTAGACTGACGAGATGGTGGTGGGGTAGTAGACACTACCACGTTCGCGGGCCTTGTTGGAAGAGTCGCTGCTATGACAATGAGGACAACGAATGCCAACTTGTCCCACGTTAATGGGCTTTCGCTTTCCTTTGGAAGGAGTCGCAACGTCATGTTCCGATGCGGAAAATATCTCCACACACTGACGTCGTACAAAGCAGTGCAACGGCGTCAACCAGTCCTTGTCGGAAGGCATGGACAGCGGCATGGGATTTTCCATCGCGGCAAAAGGTCCACTGGACATGCCAGTCTCATATACCGATCCAGATTGCTGCGTATGCATGGTGCCAATGGTTCCGTGCGTCTGCGCCGAATGAGCCGAGTGCATCGAGTCCATCCCCATGGAAAAGTTGCGACTGGCCATGGAATGGCCCAAAGAGGAACGCATGGAAAGATCCATTTGATCCGGTTTGCGGGGCCCTTCGTGGCAGTGCTGTTCGTGTTGCAGAGCTTCATCGTGAGATGCAAAGGCCTTGGAGTTGCAAATCTGGCAAATCCACCATTGCTGGCTTCCACCACTACTGCCCTGGGATTGTTGCGAAGATCGCTGCTGTTGCGGCGCCATGGAACCCGAGCCGACACTGCCCAAGCCCAAGCTGTTGTTTCCAGCGTATCCACCAGCGCTCATGCTGGGGCCTGACATGGACATCATGGGCTGTTGTTGTTGATGCTGTTGGTGCTGGTGCTGCTGTTGCTGCTGCATGCCCATGGGCATGTTACTGCGCTCCTGCATGCTCGCAATCAGCTGCTGTCGCTGAAGTTCGAGTTCCTTCTGGCGCTGTTCCAACACTCGCTGTTGCTGTTGAAGCTGCTGTTGACGAACGGTAATGTTTGGACCGCTAGCTTGGGACGAATTATTCATGGGACCTTCAAACGAAGCGTTCATGCCACCGCCGCCACCGCCGCCCCCACCAGACATATTGCTAGGCATGGCGGCAGGCATGTTCATCCCCATGTCTCTGCTAGACATGCTCTGGTTTCCCATTTCGTTGGCTGGAGGGATTCCCATAGCCATTGAGTATCGTCGTCGATTAAGATCCATAATAGCTGCATCAAGAGCTGCGGCGGTGGAATCCAGGGATTCACGACGCTGAAAGAGCGAATCCATATTCATATCAAACCCCATGCCCATGCTGGACCTTCTTCCGAAAAAGTCGTCCATATTAAAGTTGGTAGAAGCCATACTCCCGCGACGATCCATTCCGGCGCCAGGAGCGCTGTGGGGAGCTACATTGGAGTTCATAGTATTGACTGGGGCGTTCTGCGGAGCAAGAGCCGCGTTCATATGGTGGCTTCCTCCAATCGTGACCCGACGGGTATTATTCGCATAATTTCCACCGGCACCCGCCGTAGGAATGAAATTCACACTTTGCTGCCCTTGCTGCGATTGCGGAGGCGCCTGTTGGGGGGCAGGACCAGCAGCTGCTGCGTGTTGATGAGGAGAGCTCATTTGGCTACGATACGGTACGGTAGGATACGACCTTGTTCGTCTCTTTGACTGTTAGATGGACGCAACAGGTTAGCAAAGTAAGGGAATGTTACGAGAAGAAAGTGAAATGGACCAAGGGAAAACTTCGCGGAGTGTCTGGGGCGTCGAGCAACAGCCAAACGCTACTTTGATACTCTGCGCCAGAGTGCTCGCTGGTAACTCACAGAAGGCTTGGGTGTAATGCGCCCTGTAGGTTTCTACGCACAGAATGTACCGGACCGTTACGCTGCAATCTGAGGCGTCTCGAACGCTCGCGGGCTCGTGAACGTTTCTAAAATTATAGTTATGTCAACGACTCAATTCGGGAACGCCATTTTCTTCGATTGAGCGGGCGTCTCATTCGATCGCGGGGGAGGCTGATTGATGGGACGATATCTTTGTCGTTTTTCCATAAATCCCGCCGTTTAAACTCATATTTCACAACTATAAGGCCATTCCTTGACAATGGTGTAAAATTAACATCGAAAGATCTACGGGATCACTCGCATATTACCCTCTTTAGACTTCACGTTTTGCCGCCTTCACAAGGGATTCAAACCCTCGAAAGAAGTCGCGGACAGAAAACGAAAAAAACCCAAGGGGATTGCACGCTTGGAGTAGTTATATATTTAATTCTACTGATAATTCACGCGTTTGGAATATTAAGCCCTGCCAAAGTTCTTAGGAAATATTTATACTAAATAAGTAGCAGCGAATCCCAAATATAGAAACAGGTCGAATGCGACGACGAGCTGACGGCGTGAGCTACATAAACGAGAAGAACACTCATACGACCCTCAAACTACTACACAAGACTCTTTTGTCTATCGTGCAACCCTGTGCTTGTTGTTTCACTTTTACTTTTTCGAGCAGAGAACCCAAACGACGACATATTATTTGACCTTGGCTGTTGCATATTTTACCTTGGTCCATTGCCTGCTCGCCGCTGAATGATCAAAATCATTGTTTTACCTTGGCTGAACCATAGTTTCCATGTACAGACTCTTAGCTACGTCTTAAAAGCCTCGACAACATGGCCAAGCAATTCATTATTGCCGGTGAGTGTCAGAATTCTTTTCTTGTCGTTGGTTGGTCGGTCGAGCTGTCGCGTGTGTGTGCGGACGACTTCTTTGGGACGCTAAGCTGTTGCACCAAAGCTAATCTACAAGGAGAATGCTGGATGCTCTCTCGGTATTATATCATATTATTACCAACATGCTCACTTTGTTTTCCCGCTTCATTCTCTCCACTCGCCACAGCCATGGAGGAGGTCTTTGGCGAATACATTCTCAACATGTCCAAGGAAAACCTTAAAACTTCAGTCCTCAAGGGGAAAATCAAATTGGAAAACGTGCAACTGGATGGTGAGTTGATTGGAAGTCACGTTTTAGGAGCAGTCGGCTTACAAGGCTTTGGTATACTGTCGTGTTCGGCCCAGTCCATTAAGATTTCCGTACCTTGGGGTAATCTCGAAAAGGAACCGACCAAATTTGAAATCCGTGGCATCCACTTGGTCTGTGTTCCACTCATGCCAAGTACTGCCAACAAAATGTATGGAGCTGGGACATTAGTGGACCCGAGGTGTCGATTGCGAACACGAGCCAAGCGATTGACTCTGGCGCGGTTGGAACGAAACTACTGGAATGGGCAAATAGAAGACGAGGGGCCACCGATGAAGCGAGTGATGCGTGCCGTGAAGGAAGTAGAACGAAACATGAAGCGGAATCGAAGGCGAGGGTCCTTGAAAAAGGGGTATGTCACGTCGGAAGAGGATGAGTTTAGTGTGGCCTTTGACAATCTTGTCTTGCAGCTCGACAGTAACAATCCCAACGCAAGCGTATCCGGCGTGTGGAGCGACTCGGAGGAAAAAAAATTCAAAGGGTCGACGTCACAATATACGGCGGACGAGTTTCCAGAGTTACCACGAGATTGGAAAGTTAAGTTACGTGAAAAAGTCCAGAGGAACATGGAAGCTAGCATGACCGATATTCATATTCGAGTGGAGGTTTCAGAACGGGGTCTGGAATTTTCTCACGATGAGACTACTGGAGAGGGCGACGAAGTTCGTCGAAAGGCTACGGAGGACCAAGCATTTGCCCTTGGTTTCACGTTCGATAGCTTGATTGTTCGAACTGCCAGCGACAACTGGGAAGTTGGAAGTCACGACAAGCGAAAGAAGGTAGATAGCTCGAACATGTCCTCCGAAAAGAGCCACTTGGGTCCGAATCCGTACGTTGTCTATAACAACAAGATTGGCTACTTTAACAACTTGTCCTTGTATTGGGACGATGAGCCGCCCATCCTACTTGCCGAGACTGATGTCCTCCAGGGAAATTACCGCAAGCTTTCGCCGGATAAACTGCAGTCCCGAATCGCCGCAGCAATGGAAGCAATGCTTCACAAACAAGAGCCTGGAAAGGCTGTGCGCAAGTCTCTCTCTGTCCCAGTACCGAGCAACATGGATCTTGACAAAGGACATCAATTTGTATGCGAAGGCTTGGATGTCGAGCTTAGGATGCGCCAAAGCGATCGGGCTCTCCCGGGTCCAATCTCTTGCTCCGCGGATGTCCTTCCGTTCACTTTTGATTTTAACATTCGTCCACATCAGTTCCTCCAATATCAAAAGTTAAAGACTGCAATGAAGTCGCAGCAGCGATTCGATACCATGCTGAGACAGCGTCCAACCGAAAGTCCTATCGATGACCCGAGGGCTTGGTGGAAGTATGTGATTGATTGCGTCACATCACGGCCGAACTGGAGGCCGTGGGAAGACGTTCGACGTATCGTTCGAAGTCGCCGTCGGTACATTGAACTAGTTGCTAAGAAGAATATGTCCTCGTCGGAGGGTAACGGGTTCCACGCTGGTTTGTCTGAGAATGACAGCGCCGAGTTACTGGCGTTGGAAGATATGTTACCGATCGAAGCACTCACCGCGTTCCACCTTATCGCGTTGAGACAAGCTTATGCTTCGCAGCAGGAAGCCGAATCGTCTCGTGATGAGAGAGCTACCAGCAGTGAAAAGCCAACTAAGCACAAGCGATCCAAAAGCAAGGGGTCTGGACGCTTTCGTTTGCTTCGCGGTGCCAGCAGCTCTAGCAAGAGGCTATCTTCGGTCAAAGGAGAGTTGCTTGTTGATGCGTCGGAGGCTCTGCTCCGCGGACAGTCACAGTCTCCGACCCCCGAGGAGGAAGATCAATCGCTAGCTACGTCCAATCCAGTTACGCTGCTCGAAGCGATGACGATGAGGCTTGGAAAGAAATCTTGGTTTGTCGATTGGAGATTTCATGACGCTACCGTCAATGTCACTTTCCTTAGCCCGCGCGACGATACTTCTTTGGCACAATGGGTCATTCGTGGCAGAGGAAGCGCAAGGTCGTTTGGTCTAGGGAAACGCGACTTTTTCTTCGACGTTGTTCAGTTTGATTTGCTGCACCATCTGAACAAGGTCTTGTTCTTGCAGTCTTCGGAAGGTGGTCAACTGGTCGAGTCCGACGACTACGAAATGGAATATGAAATGAATGCGCATGAAGCGTTCTCTTCGATTTTTCCCGAAAGAGGGCGTGCTGGACCGGATCTACGCACTCCGTCTGATTTCTTGGAGCTTCCCCCTCCCGGAGTCGTTTGTCGACTAGCTGGAGGAAAGAATATGGGAACTTTGAAACTCAGCGTTTCCGCACACCCAGCTACCTTGGTCTGGACAATGTCCCTATTCGATGGCATGTCGGAATTCTTTGCGGCGCCATCGACTGACTTGGCGCTTCACGTTCGAAATGCAGCTACTCCGCTTGCTCGAAAGGCACAACTGGCACTCCTCTCCCCGGCTGCTATGGGTTTGCACTTAAATATTGCAGCGCCCAAAGTGTGGGTACCGATGGTATCCAAAGAGACTGAAGGTGCTCTCCTACTTGACGCGGGAATGCTCAAGTTGGCGGGTGGTAAAGGTGAAGGAGAGTCCAACATGAATTGGGACGTGAGGGCGAGAGACATCAAAGTAAACTTCGTCCGGGGCCGCAGTCTCGTCTTCCGCGACGATATGCAGCTGCGGACGCTCTCAAATATCGGTGAATCGGTTGGTCGATCGGAGACTTCAGTGGTGCAACCCTTCCATGTGTCTATTCAAGCGTGCAATCAGGTGATGGAAGAGGGTATGTCTGGGTCGGGCCACCCTGCTGAAGTGCTAAATCCAGGCCAATTTCGGAGCGTAGACATTGCTGTGAGCCCGGTCTGCCTGAATCTCGTCGATGCTGAGGTACTTGCTCGTGCGATGGGGAAATGGTATGCCAAGGGACTGCATCTTGTTCGTCGGCGAGTATCCACCGAAGACGATCCTAGTAAATCAGATGAGCAAGCCGCTGGTGATGACCCAAGGAACTCTTACCCAACCGAAGATGTGACCTTCGAGGCAGGCTCCATTCCTCGTTTGTTGTCAGTGAAAGTGGAAAAGGTTGAAATGGCTCTGGAAGGGCACTCGAAGTACGCGGCAGCTGTAACGGACGAGAGAAGTGTTGCGTCCCAGGAGTCCCTCTATGATACTTCGCCTCTTACGAGAACGTATTTGGTTGAGGTATTCAGCATCCAAGTGCGACGGTCACAGCAGGATCTACTGTCGATGACTAGATTCTCTGTAGTGGACGCTTCCATTTGCAGACTGAAAGCCGGTTCATTTTATTCACCATTGAAGATTCGGCGTGAAGCCGTCGAGTCACAGGACTTCATCCTCGTACGAACCTCTCAACAGGGTAGCCCGACAAGTGAGCGAGAGTCTCCCGTCATTCGTGCATCCCTGCTACACGACGGCGCAGCGCATCTAGACGAGGTCGGGATCGATATTGATTCGGTTATCCTACGAGTGACCCCTACAACGTTGAAAGATTGCGCAAAGGCATTCCGAAGAATCGCCGAGTTGGCGCAGGTGATGACCAAAGAGATGGAGCGCAAAGTCCACGAAGAGGGGCGTAAGGCACGCAGACGGGATCGCCGAGGTACGAATCAATTTTCTTTATTAATGCTTTGCTGGGCTTTTTTCCTCTTACATTTCTCTTTTCTAAACCATTCGTGTGTCCAGTTCGTGATAGTGAAACGGGCCAGAGCGGAAGCCCCTCCAGTGCTGGTAGACCACCGTCGCCAGTTGTCTCCGAGGTCATGACCGACGTGAGCGCCTATGAGCGGCGGACGACGAAGGCACCATCTGATTCTAGTATCCTTTTCAGGGTCACTCTGAATGAGAGCACACTGCTTGCTGGCAAGCGAACTGCTGCGGCTCCGAAATCTCGTTACGATCGCAATGGCCCTGCTGCGTCATTTGCGGTTATTCAAGTGCTGTCGAATGCACTTGTCATGTTCCAGAGTATTGAGAATCCTGATGGAACAGGGATGAAAACCTTGCACGTAAGCGTCGACAATGCTTCGTCGTTGGTGAACACCGAATTCGAGAGAGTCCCTACGTCTCAGGCGCCACCAATGATCGGACCCACAGGCGCCGAATTTCGTGTCGTATACGCTACAGAGAACCTTGGTTGCGTTGTGTCACAAGATATTTCATTGGATTGTGAGGCCGTCAAGTCATGTCTAACGCCGAACGATTTGTCCATTATGATCACCGTATGGCAAAAGATGGTCGAGCGACTACGTGCCTTCGGCATCCAGGACCCCGAGGACGCTGATGGACAGGCTGCGCCCGGAGGATCGAGGCAAGGCCACCCGCTGTCATCATTAATCCGATACCAGAAGAAAGGGACAGGAATTGCAACAAATATTCGAATGCAGGTCCACGCCTTTTCATTCGTCTTGCTGCGAGCGTACAAATCCAATTTCGGTGCGCCAGAGTTTCTTGATTTCAATCTTAAAGAACTCAAACTCAAACTGGGAGGGTGCATGTCCGCGCTATCAGGCGATTGCACTGCGACCTTCTCTGTCAACTTTTTCAACAGCGTTGCTGCCGACTGGGAGTATGCGGTTGAACCGTTTCCGTTCTCTCTTGGGGTAGATCAGATGCCAAACGAACTGGTACGTATTTCCGATCAGGTCTGTTCTTTGAGTCTGCCATGTCGTCCTGTCGTTAACAGTTTGCTTCTTTCCTTTGTTAGATTCTGAATCTCTCGCCGATGTGTCCAATTCAATTAAATCTAGCTGGTCTACTTGTAAAAGATTTAGCCGAGATGAAGTTCGATATACGCCGTGATCGGTCAGCATTCGACAAGAAGGAGGATGGCATTCTGACGCCGTCGGTACTCTCCACCGTTGGACTGAGACGAGCAACGGAGGCCCCTTCGGTGCAGATCCGGAATCTCACGGGATTTGGTGTCGATCTCGCTCCGACATTGTCGGGAGTCGAACCAGTCTTTGGGTTTGTGGCGAATGGGGCCACTACCACTCTGGATTCCCTTGTTCGTAAACCTGGCCGCGTCGCTTTCTCTGGCGTTCCCGGACACGTTGATCCAAATGGATTATCGCTTGCTTTGCGCGTGGCTCGTTCTTCTATGGAAGAGATTGGGGAAAGGGTACCCGTTTTTGAGATACCAATAACATCTTCCTCGTCGCATTCGTCCCGCTTGCATCTTCTCAGGCCTGTGGTTTCGGCCGATACGTTCCAGTCTAGTGGTAGAACGAGCCCCGACACGGTCTTGACAGAGGGGACGAGATCAGATTTCGCATACTACAATGCAGAACCTGTTGTCGAGTGGTGCATGCACAACCAGAGACTGCGATCGAACACAGCAGACGTCTTCAGCCTTCAGAAGGGCGGTGATATACTTTCTTCAAACGTTTGGAGCCCCGAAGACGAGGTGAACGACGATACACACGAGCTGGGCGGCGGCCAAGAGCGCACTTTAAGTCCCGACCGAAAGCCGAGACTTCCTGTTGGTCGCTCTCCACCTCCACATAAGAGTAATTGGCTCCGTCCGTACCTCAAGAACGACTCGCCTGAGTGGACAGACATGACATGCACGCTACACATGGCCCGTGAGAGAGTAATGTTGCCGGACATCAATTGGATTTGGGTGAACGATTGGACAGTCGAGCTGAACGGAAAAATGGACGAGTCCACAGATGCCGATGGATGGGAGTATGAAGCCGATTTCGAGACTTTCACGAAGGATAGGCGCTCCTACGAGAGAGGTGATTCATGCCGTCGGCGACGTTGGACAAGGACCAGAATGGTCAAGCCTCCTCGATTCACCGACCACAATCGATTGTTGAAGTTTGTACGGGAGAGTACAAAGGACGATAACGGTAACATTACCGTCGTCTTGAGGAGTCATGTTCAGATTCGAAACGAGACAGGAGGCCCTTTGATCTTTTTCATGGCCAGCCCGTCATGGAACGACACCAAGAAGATTGGAACTGCACAGACTGGGGACGCCATCAACGTCCCGGTCAGCCTGGCTACGGGAGTTTACTTGCGCCTCGCCAAGAAGGTTGGAATCCAAGAACCTGAGTCTATTCGTGACTGTTTGTCTAGCGACGACATTATGCTTTTACCACCAAGTCACAATTCTTCCACCTACACCCGTGCGTCGATAAATCTCCAAGACGTTTCCGGCACCACACTTCATTTTCTGGTAAAGATGGTCAGTGATAAAGGCATTGTCGAGGTTGTTGTCGAGCCCATTTTGAGGGTGGTAAACCTACTTCCCTGCCAGCTGGAATGCCACCTAGGGGAAGTGCTGCGTCCCGGTGACAAGCGAGTTGCAGACAGCCGCCCGGTAGTCGGGAGGCGAACGAAGAAGATCGCAAATGCGGAGAACCTGAAGATCTCGAGTGGCAAAGAAGGGAAATCAACGGCGCTGAACCCTTGGTTCAAGCCACACATCTCGCTCAGAGTAGCCGGATACAAGTGGTCAGCTTGGCATCGAATCGTCAATCGAAAGGCAAGTTCCGAAACCTGGAGACCATCCGACGCAGAGGAAGACTGGCAGTTTAAGGGAGATGCGGACTTTGCCGAAGAGTTCAAGACGATAGTTCATTTCGAACGCATCGGAAAATTTGGCGATCCTCTCACACTAATCTTCAGCGTCGAGTGCGGACATTGTCCGACGCTGAGGGTCTATTCGCAGTACTGGATAATCGACAAAACCGGTTTTGGTTGTCGATTCTGCGACGGATTTACTGACATGTTGAACTCCGTGCCCGAGAACGAGACATCTCGACGATCACACCTACTGTACGAAGAGGCTAAGGACCCTGAGATCAAGAGAGACATGAGTATCTCCGGTCATCAATGGTCGATAGGAATGAGTGGTATGTCGTTGTACTACTCCAGGCGAGAAAAGCTTGCGCTTTCGATTGAAACGGGTGTCGGGGGTGAGCGCCAGAAGAAGCTCCAGACGGTTCGATCGAAATGGGTTTCACCCCTAGACATATCGAACGTAATGCCGAAGACTGTCTTCGGAGTCGACGAACTCGGTGGTCCTCGGCGCTTCGAGCTTGCCATCAGTGTTACCGTTTGTCCTGGCTTCTTCGCGAGGACAAAGTTGGTCACTTTATTACCGAGGTACCAGATTGTCAATCTGCTGCATCGCGAACTTGTTGTTGCACAAGATAGCTGTCTAGACGCCGAAACAGTCATTCCCTCGCAGTCGGCGGTCCCTTTTCACTGGGAGAATGGTTTGATGGCGCCAAAAGTTCGTTTGGGAGCCCCCTCTATAGAAGAAAAGAGTGCCGGTGTGCTCGATAAGTGTTGGACAAACGGTCGTTTCCGTCTCGATCGAGTCGGGATTACCTCCATGCGGCTTCCTACCGACAATTCACTTGCTCAAACGCCGATGGTTGTGCAGGCAGAAGTGAGACTAGCTACCAAAGATCAGTCTTCGGCTGTGGTAGTTGTCATTTGGTCAGCGAACGAGAAGTCGAACCCACTTTACATTATCCGAAATAGCACGCTGCATACCATTCTTTGTCGGCAACCTCTCCAGGACGAAGAGGGTGATTCAGGCGACAACGGAAACTCTCTTTTTCACATGAACGGATGCTCTGGTGGCATATCTCCTCGCGTAGGGTTTGAGTGTGGTACGGAATTCGGTCCTATGGTGAAAGCATTCTTGGGCCTCGACCGAATCGAAGAATTCGTATGGGTCCTTAAAAGTGGTGATGTGGCTTGTTTCGGGTTCGACGACCCAGAAAAGCCGCATATCCTCGAATGGACTTGCGTCACAAAAGGTGCCGCTCACTTCGATGAACGCAACAAGAAAGCATTCCTTGAGGTTGACGCAATGGGATCTTCGAGTACGCTTACTCTCACAGGCGGACGGCAAGTGTGTTGTCAGATTGGTGCCGAACATTCAACTAAAGTCATCGAGTTCACAGAGAATCGGAGCTCTCAGCGGCAACGAGGCCACCCAGGTATTAGTCCGTTGAGAAAAAGGGGGCTCGAGCTAGGAGAGATGCTTGCATCCGAAGGGATAGCGGTCGAAGACGACAGCGAGAACTCGGACGACGAAGATGTCGCATTAAGTTTCCGTGTAACAATGCCTGCTCTTATTGTCAGCGTGGTGGACAACGCTGATCCAAACGTTCACGGGCGCGAAATCCTACTTGCCCAGTTTGAGAAGATATTCTTTGCTTTCTCGCAAACGAGAGAAGGCTACCATGAGCTAGAACTAACTCTCATGACATTCCAAGTGGACAATCATGTCCAGCATTCGATCCACCCTGTGCTGGTACGTCACCATTGCCCCATCACTATCATCCGACTCTCTCGTACAATTCACTCACACGGTCTCTACTCACAGGTCTTTTGCCCGCGTCTGGACGAACGAGAGCCCCTGCTTCATATGTCTGCAGTGCGACGATTGCAGCTGCACAGCAACACTTTTGTCTTCCGATACGCAGCGATTCGTTTACTTGACGTAGAGATCTTTCTCGATCGAAGGTGAGTGTGCTCAGACCTTCGCAGTACCGGAGACTCTCGCCTATCCTGCAGCATTCTTGTACTCACTTCTCCTTCTTTCCTTAGGACGGCGGAAACTGTCGCTCACTTTATTGCACCTGTCTTGGCCTTCCACGAAGTAGAGAACGAGGAGCCTCCTGACTGGGTTTTGAACCTTACGGAAGACATGGGTCGGAAGTTCGCTACACCCGACCGACGTGCACCAAGAGATATCGAACAGATGGTCCATACAGCAAACTCTGGTCGTATCTATTTCGAACAGCTACATCTACATCCCGTACGACTAACCTTGTAAGTATGGGCGGTGCACATGGTTAACATTCGAAGCCAGACGAAGCATTAGACTAACTTTCTCTCTTGCATTCACAGAACTTTCACGCAAGAATGGATGGAATGGAATCCAGGTTCGGAGGGTATGATGGTTTTCCAGTTCATTAGAGGGATGGCCAGCATTGCGAATGCACCGCTGACCTTTACATCGTTTGTGGTTGGTCATGTCTTTGAGGCACCACAGGCTTTAATCCGAGTGATCGTAACCCACTACTCTTCTCAACTGACGAAAATGATCTTTGGCATTGTTGGAAGTCTTGCGATTCTTGGTGCTCCAGCTGATTTTATTTCCAATGTTGGGACAGGAGTGCGAGATTTCTTTTACGAGCCTATTCAAGGCGCAGTTCACGGACCCCGCCAGTTTATCGAAGGACTTGAAGCTGGGACGCAAAGCCTAGCTCGAGGCGTTTTCGTCGGTGTTGTGCGTGGTGCGGCCAACGTCACCGAGGTTGTCAACGCTAACTTGGCAGGGCTAACCGCAGACGACGAATTTATTGACGAGCGAAAGGCCCACCAACGCTTACTTACAGACGCAATGAGCCGAGGGACTCTCAACCGAACGTTTGGAGACTCTCTCTACTTGGCGGGTGGAAGCGTCGCCAGAGGTATCAAATCCGGGGCTCTCGGAATCGTTGAGCAGCCAGCTATATACGCGTCGAAGCACGGACCAGTTGGCTTTATGAAAGGAGTAGGGAAAGCGATTGTTGGAGCAGTTGTCAAGCCAGTAGTCGGACTAGGGGATGCGGCTGTGTTGGTCATGAATCACATGTCAGATGCTACAAGCAAAACACAGATACTGCCCAAGATCCCAAAACGCTTGCGTCGGGCTCTACCAAGTCGGGGATCGACAGAAAAGCCGAATTGCGTTCGTCTAGAACCTTACGACGACCGCGCAGCCAAAGCGCAAAAGATTGTTACAGGCGGGGAGAGCGTGGAGGACGTTTACCTCGGGCACATCGATATTCCAAGTCATCTCATCATTGCCAGTGAGCAGTGTTTGTGGGCGATTGACCGTCGGTCAAGGGAACCCTTTTGCATTAGCTGGGAGGAGATTTCACATTTTGGAATTGTTGAAGGCGGTGTACGAGTCGTCGTCTTTAGCCAGACTGGTCTGAAGACGTACGTGTTCCACGTTGAGAGCGCGAACGAGTCAAGAGATCTTCATAAGCTGCTGGGCATGCAGCTTGGAAAGATGGTAAGTGAAGAAACTATGCTCTCGTCTTCTTGTTACATTGAGGCATTCACTCACTCTCGTTTTTGTCATGCACTTGCAGGGAAACTCGTCTGATCTGAATAATTCCATATTGAACGCCGAGCCAGAGAGCTTATCGCGCGACCATATACCCGGCATCAAGGCACAGCAGGTTAACCATGTGTTTGGAAGCTGCAACAAGTCTCGAGCACGTCTCAGCAGCTCGGTCAACGACGAAATTGATATCGTTGAGCAGTGCTTTTCTAGGGTGAAGGTAATGGGAAGCGACTCGTCAACCTTTTTAAAGAAGCTGGACGAGGAAGCTTGGTCATTGGTTAGCTCATGGGGACATGTCTTTTCGGGACTGAGCTCCCGACGCTGTATCGTTGCAAGCATTATCAACGGCACTGGCCACCCAATCCAGATTAAATCGACAAAGCTGGTCGAAGGCGGAAGTCCGTGCTATTCTATCCCGACGAAAGAGTTCGACGCCGAGCAAGGCATTTTAGATGCTGGCGGTGTTATCATATTCTTTGGATGGGGAGTGGTCCCCAATTTGCTCCAACCGGGCAATGTGTTCATGCACATTGAAACCAACGGGTTTGTCAGCCATTTGTCGGGCCAGAAGGATCGTTGGACTGCCGCAGAAGCAATGCCTGGCTTTCAAATCGGATTCTTAGAAAAGTCCTATGACGACAGCGGGTGGTGGGCAAAGTATTGGATGCTAGTCCGAAAGAAATGAGTCGACAGCATCCTCTCTGTTATGTATCATTGTAAAAATAGAATAGAAACGAAACGAAGTAGATTAGTCTACAGCTCCCGCAACTTTGTTTTTGGAACTTGGCTCGTTTTCCGGATTATCCCGAAAACCAACTGCATTTCTAGAATTGCTAGTCTAGATTGTTTTTATCGCCTATGGTACCGTACTGTGTGTGGGTGATTTAGACTACTTGAAACGCAGGGATTGTTATTGGTAGACATCTGCATCATCTGGTGACGGAACATCTGAATTCGGGCCCGGCATTGCATTACCGTCCAAGTCAAATTCGACTGATTCCAATCCCCATTGCGAAAACTCGGCAGGTAGGAGAGTACGATCTCGAACTGCACGAATGAACTCAGGGGCCTTAGGCGAACCCATTACAGCTTTACCCACGATGACACCGTCGTACCCGACTGCCAGATGTCTCTTCATTTGATCCGTATCCTCGATTCCTCCAGTTGCCAGGCAAATGATAGGACCGCCAGAACCGGGGAACATCCCTGCCAACTGTATCGCCTGCTCCGGATAGTTCTGCTGTGAGATACGATCGTAATTGTTGACGACAATCGTGGGTGCTAGAATATCTAAAGCGCGCTGAACTTCGTTGAGCGTATGGCACTCGACAATGGTCTCGAGTCCAATCGACGTGGCCACGTCCAGAAAAGTCTCCAGAGCCGGTCCCAAGACGGACGAAATTAGGTAAATACCATCCGCTCCAGCTTCCTTGGCCAAACCAAGCTGAATCTCATCCACCACAATGTCCTTCATAACGACAGCTGCCGAATCGGAAACTGCCCGAACAGCTCGGACTGCCGACTTGAGTTCCGTCATGTCGCCACCATAGGCAGCAAAGTCGGTATTGATCAAAACAACATCGGCACCCAAGCGCACCATTGCTTCCGCCACCATGGAAGCGCTGTCGAAGCGGCAAAACACTTGGCCAGGATTGGTAATGAGAGACTGGCGCTTGATATCAACAACAAATGATCCCCGGCGCATACCCAGGTCGGCCATTCCGATATCGGCCAGCTGTTTGCTGCGCTTTTGTGTTTCTGGACCGTCGGGCACGTAATTGGGATTGGCTGGGTTTTGCGGATCCTCGTAGACGCGACGAAGGGCCTTGGCCATTCGCATCGGAGAGACGGATTCTTGTGCGTAAGACATGGCCATGCGGACTGGATCTGTTGTTGAGACGTGCTGGGCTTTGACTTGCTTCATTTCGTGTTCCTTACGATGGACGGCCGAGTAGAGATCTTCGGTTCGTCGTGTGGAAAAGAGGGGATTAAAATTTGGTCGTTGTGGTTGTGTCGATGCAACTTGAAAAGCGTTCGAGCTGGAAGCTACTAGTATCACCAGTAATAACATGGTCATGCCAGCTGATGGTAGAGCGGTAGGTGTGGTGGAGGACGCCATGGTGAGTGTGAACACTCGTTTTCTTTCTTTTTGTTCTTTGAAAAATGAATTGATGGCGGAGCGACGATTCGGATGAATGTCGGGATACGACATTTATAAGACAGAAAGGCTGCGCTCAACGCATCCGACTTCCCCCATCGCAATCGCATCCCCCATCAAGATCAAACCCAAGCGCCAAGCGCCCGTCACAGAACACGAGTCAGTCACCATGGCGGAACAGAGCCTTTCTACTCGTAATACCCAAATCGAAGATGTGGAAGAAGAGTACCTCTCTGCCCAGCGGGCTGCAGTTGAGGCGGTCTTTGTCGGTCGAGGAACTCTAGAAGTAGCCGTCCAACAAGGTGAGCAGTTGGAAAACGCGGAACAAATAGCCGACGATACACAGCACACGTTGGACAAGGCGGGCCGTATGCTACGCGGCATGACTTGGTCGGGATGGATCGCCAATATGGTCACCAGAGACGTGGGTCCACCACCAGAAAATTCTGCAGCGGCAGACAAGGGGTCTTCGTCAACAACAGGAGGACCACCGCGCGTCTATCAAAATGCGCCCGAGTCGTGCCGAGGGACGGCGCAAGCGATCCAGAATTACCACGCCAATGTGACAGTCATGGAAGAGTGCGAGACCGAGGAACAAAAGGAAACCTGTCGAACCATTTGCGACAACATGTACAAGGGAGCAATCGGACAACTAAACCTACTCCAAGACAACAAGCAAGTAGAGAGTTACCGACTCGAGTTTGCCTCGCACCTGGCAGTCCTTCGAAAGCGACAAGAGAATACGCAGCGAAAGACCCGCGGCCTCGGACAACAAGCAGCCATTTCCTCCAATAGGGCATCGCAAGATCGCTCGGAACTACTCTCCCAGTCGCCTTCCAAGAAAGCGTCGCCACAAAAGGCCGACAATACTATTTTGCTACAAAAGCAAGACGCACACTTGGACACCATTTCACAGTCGCTTGGTGAACTGGGATCCATCGCCCACTCCCTCCACTCGGCCATTCATCAGCAAAACTCCACCATTGATTCATTGGACAGCAAGTCGGAAACTGTTCTGGAAAAGTCCAAACAAGTGACACGCCGTGCCGATCGCATTAGTCAAGCAAAGTCGTGGACTCCTGCCAAACCAACCTATTCTTGTCAAGTATCTATCAGACACTTGGAATCTGGCAAGTACTTGGCGGTGACCAATCATGATTTGTATTTGGTCCCAAAGTTTCATCCCGAAACTTGCATCTTTGCACTTTGGAAACGGCAGGGGGACGTGTTTGGTCTGAAAAACAAGTACGCGAGTCGCTGGGTGGGACAGAGTTTGTTGGGTTCACTAGCTTGCTCCGCAACATCCTTTGGCCGACGCGAAGAATGGCAAGTCGACGAGGACTGGAAGCATTCCCGTCTCTTGTGTTCATCGGCTGGTTGGGGTGCGGGAGGATACTTGCATGTGCGACCCAGAGATCACGCTGTCGTTCTGGGGGGTTCAAGTGTAGGGGAGGCCAAGAAGGCTGCAGTCTTTGTCATTACCGACCAGGATGTAGAAGAAGAGGAGAAATAGAATAATATACCCATTTAGCAGAATGCTGTTGAAGATTTCAATCAATAGCTCTTGTGCGATGTATACCATAAAACCTACCACGAGTTATGGCTTTTCAACACGAGGACGAAATTTCCGATTATTTCGGTGAGTTCCCGGGGTTCTTCGGCCCTCTTCGATGGTCAAGATTTTGCTATTGTTCAGGAGCTGTAACTTGAATGGGGCTGAAGCTCAACGAAAAGCGGGACTATGTTTGAGCATTATGTGGGAGGAGTCGATTCTCCTCGTCCCGAAACGGCTAAAGAAGGACCCGGACCTTTTGGATGGAGGTCAACCGAGTCGAAGAAGGACTGCCCGAATCCATTCACGATCACAGCTGGAAATGAATGGTCTTGGTCTGTGCTCCATCCATCCAACTTCTCAAGCGCCAACCATTTGAGCTTTCACATTTTCCAAATTCTGTGGCAAGAGCGAAGAAAGAGTTGATCCTGGGGTCGAGGTCACCATGAAGCGCACTCACCCTGAAGAAGATGTTGACAACGAGAGCGAAGATACCGAGATGGACGTTGATGATGAAGCAAAGGCGGAAAGAAGTGAAGACGACGATTTAGATGTCGAAGATCCAGAAGATACCGAGGCGAAAGAAAATGGCGACGGATTTCAGTTTCTCGATACCTTCTATGGACTCTCCTCGGCTAATGGCCAAGAACGATCACAGGCTTCCCAGGCTATGTTGCATTACTGTCTTATTGGACCAGACGCGAATACGAAAGATGCAACTTATGCTCTCCGACGTCTCATGAATGGCCTTTGCTCAGGTCGGGCTGCCGCCCGCCAAGGAAACGCCTCAGCGTTGGCCAGCCTCTTGAAGATGGCTGTCCACCAAGGAAGCCTTGTCGACATTCAGAGAGAATCGCAAAAGGAAGGAGAGGAGGAAACCTCGACTCTTGCTTTTATTCGTCAAAGATTGCTGGCTGCCACGGATCCAGGTCCAGGGGGTGAAGGGCAAGGCAAGAGAAAGAGCTCCGAAGACCGCGACTATCGCTTCGGTAGACTGTTTGGTATCTTGGGAGTTATCCGAAGCGGTATTCTTCAACCATCTGGGGAGAACAGTGCCGATTTGGAGGATATCATTTCCGTTTCAAGTGGCTTTCTGGAAGACCTCGCCGAGCTTTACACTTACAAGAGATGGATGAGAGAACCGGCAGCACACGCCATTGGGACTCTTCTGAATGTCTTCTACGCGGTTTGCCCGGACAGCTCTGACGCTACACGTGTCATTGAACATCTGGTTGAAAATGTTGTTGTACCAAAGTTCCTGCTAAGTGGTGATGGCAAGTCGGATGATGCAGCGCCGTTGTTTGCCAGCTACTCGGCCGAACAGGTGGCCATCGTCATAAACATTCAGTCGAACGTTGAGTTTCATCCGAATGGTCTACCATCACCGATCAAGAAATCAGTTCTAACTAAGGAGACGCTGCCTCTTATTGCGTCGGCGTTGAGCGAGACTAGTGCTGTGACACAGCCACGAACACATCTGGTCTGGGACAGTATTTGGCTATTCATCACTAAGTCGGAGGAAGCAGAAAGCTCCAAGACCGTCGACGTCAGGAAGCCAAGGAAGCGCTGCCCCGTTGGCGATGACAGCATTCATGATGTGTTGGAATCCATCATTCAGCACGTGGTTGTTGAACAACTGTTGGGAATCGAGATGCAGGGCAAGGAATCAGGAAAGACGACTCACGAGCGTCGCGCGCTTGCCCTCTGCATCGTTCGGAACCTGCTCGGCGCAGAATTCGTCTCATCGATCGCTGGTAGAACCAGACTTGTTCTGGAGCCAGAAGTCATCGAGACTGTCGTTTTGAGCCCGCTTCTTGTTCGGCGCGTCTTTATCGATGTCATCGCAGCCGGGAAGGGAGGGCAAAAACAGGCGGAGCATATGCTGAAGCCGCTGGCACTTCAAGTTCTTCAGTCGACGACGGATACCATGGACGATGTCGCTGAACACACTTCCGGGGAGATTACAAGACGGCGCCTTGCTGTCGCGAGAGCTTTGCTGAAAAGTGACCCGCGATTCGACACACGCACCAAAACTGCAACTGTGTCCAACCTTCTTGGGCTAGGTTCCGCGTCTCAGCTGAGTGAAGGACTAGTAAAACTGTGGAACGAACACATCTGTTTTCTCGAGGAAAAAATTGCTGGTAGTCAACCAGTAACTAGTGAAGAAGAATCTGTGGGTGTCTCAGCTTATGAAGCCACTGGATACGTCGATCTTCTGTTTACCATGGGAAAGCACGTGCTGAAAGTGGATCCTACCAGCGAGCCCGCACTTATCGAGCATAAGACAAGTATGACACGTCGTCTTCTTGGTTTCATGATGGCGTCTGCTTTTTTTGACTGCATGTCCATCGAGAATGAAACTGGAAAGTCCGGCAAGAAAAAGAAGAAGGGAAAGAAGGGAAAGGCAATCGAGGCAAAGGACTTTGCGATCGAAGCGGCCTCTCTCCTGAAGACTCGACGGTCTGAACTAACGACCAGTTTGCCGTACGCTGTACGAAGCATTCTCTCTGCTCGATTCTTTTCGTTTCTGGCAGAGATTGTCGGCGCAACAGTTCATACTTCGGGCAGTGATAAGTTTTCCACCGTCCTTCATCTCATGTCTTCTCTGATACAAAGCGGTAAGCGGCTAGAATCTGCGGGTGCCAAAGGTTTTGCACCCCCTCTTGAAGATAGCGAAGATAGCGACAACGACCATATCGAGGGAATTGTGGTGCAGCTACAGAAAGCAGCAGAAGAACACCCCGGCACAGCTGAAAGTGCCGAAAAGAGATTTGCTGTTGGTTGTGCTCTGCTGTCTTCTACCTTGTACCTTCACTTTCTAAGCTGCGGCAAGCCTGAAGACTTTCCTGAAGACGACGACCCAGATGCAGATGAAGAGGGCGACGCTGAAGAGATCGCTAGTTGCATTGCCGATGTCAAACATGTTGCTGGGCTCTACTCGAAGGGCCACATTTCAGAGGAAAACCCACTTTTCAGCTTAGCCGAACTTTGTGCTAATATTTTATCGTCACCTCTCGGAAGCGGAAGTCAGGCTCGCGGGGCGTCTCCCAAGCTTCTCCGCGAGGCCGTGCGATTCACTTGGATGGGTGGTCTGAGTTCTTCGTCGTCGGACGATACAGCTGTTGACTACCAGGTGATTGATATTCTTCTAGGCTCGATAGGCGCAGTCGACGAAGATACCGCCGACGTGGTAGAAATGGAAGAAGATGAAAGTGAAAGCGATGCGGACAACGAAAATGATGATTCTTCCGAAGCATCTAACGACGATGCCGTTTTCTCCGAGGCAGCTGGGGTCCCGGGTGTGATGGTCGACGACGCGTCCCAAGACAGCAACGACAAGGCCGATGAAGACGACGCGTCAGATAAGGATTTGGAGCTCAACTCTGAAAAGCTGCAGTCGATGCTGGAAGACGACAGTGATGCGAGTGTCGAAGGATTTGTACTGGAGCACCACGCTGGCGCCGATGCTGCGCTGGCGAAGTTGATCCAACTCAAGCAAGACGCAAGAAAGGCCGGGCAGCTCGCCCGCGAGCGTATGGAAATTTCCCGACAGCTCCGCTGCACCATTCTTCTCGAGACGTTACTGAATGGCAAGCCTGATGGCTGGGGCTCTCTGCTTCGCGCCGATGTTGTTCTTCGTATGGTCATTCCTCTACTGAGTTATCGCAGAGATATCGAAAAGATGATCGCCAAGGGCAGTGGAAAGGGTGCCGACAGTGGTATTGGCGAGAAACGCGCCATGCTTGACCGTCTTACTTCCTTGCTCAAGACCAAGATTTTCAAGACGAAATTCTCGGGACTCGAGTGGACAGAGCCGTTTGACACTCTGGAGTTTGCTGCCCATT
>Ga0307981_1001473_pt1 | contig 20994 bp, 19 predicted proteins | sample OrgLakmetagen987_FD_201849 | JGI IMG/M metagenome (GOLD analysis project Ga0307981, IMG submission 201849) | Saline water microbial communities from Organic Lake, Antarctica - #987 | ecosystem: Environmental > Aquatic > Non-marine Saline and Alkaline > Saline | place: Antarctica: Organic Lake... | reverse complement strand
TCGGTAGCGATCTTTAACGTATTCGCGAGTAATTTTTTTACTTTCAGCAAATTCATCCTTAATCACTTTAAATACGACCCCATAAGAGGGTAAGTGAAAAACAGTCATCACTAGCCCTCTTATACCGTGCGCAAGCTCAAACATATCAGTCGTATTATCAGCCGAAGTATTGTCTAAATGGGCTAAGAAATTACGATAAAACACAGTTTTACCATGTTTGTAAAAACCCATTGACATATATAGTTCAAAGTTCTTTTTATGCGGCAATAGTTCTTGCAAAAAGGCAACGACTTCTGCTGGATATTGCGTGTCGGCCATAAAATACGAACGTGCAAAACTGAATATTACACTTAAATGATGTCGCTCAGTTAACAGCGCATCGACCATGAGCTTGCCGTTACCGGTCATTTGCATGGCGATAACAAAAGGTAATGTTTGCTTGGGCATACAAATTCGGCCTACCAAATAGGCCGCTTTTCCGCGAAAAAAAACAGGTTTTAGCATTTCTACGGTATGCACGCTGGCCAATTCATCACGATTTAATCGCGCCCTTAAAGCCCTGTCCATGTTATCTAAATCGATATCTATATTATCGAAAGGCGTTTTGAAACGATAAGTATCAAATATAGATTCGTGCATGGCTCTGACAGTGCCAGAAGTATCAAAACTATGAATAACTTTATGCCGGTCTTGGCCAGGTAAATAACAACGACTGGGCAGCACAAACATCATATTGTCATCAATTTTACTGTGTTTAAAAATACGCCCGATAACTGAATTATAAAAGGTCTCAGCCAATTCAAATTGAGGGTGGCCGTTGAGTAATTTAGAGTATTGATTTTTAGCTGCTTTCCAAAAACGTTGATCTTGTTGCTTTGGATGAACTTGTTGATATAAGTCGATAACGATATCCGTTAAACTTTGCTCATAAATAGCGATCCGTTCTTCAATGGCACGTTGAGATTTAGCCCATTGTTGATTCTCAAATCGTTCTTTTGCCCCGGCCGTAATGCGACTATGCCAACGATATGATTTATCAAACCCAGTAATAATTTGGTAAGCAAATTGGCGTGCAATTGTGTCTAGCGCTTGCTGATTGTTGGTCGCTTCGTTTTTACTTTCGTCTTCGCTCAATACAGAAGCGTCAACTGACGCCTCATGACGAATAGACGCTAGCGCATTCCTCTCAGAATCGATGAACGCATTAGATACAATACTTTTTGGCGAAGCGGTTTTTTTTTTCATGGTTTAACTTTAATCATTGCCTTGCATGAACTTACCCTAGACTAGCATGTACTTTATACTCTCCCCAAGTGGCTGGCAATATATAGACAATACCGTAGAGAATTTTTCATTTGGTTTACCTATTACAAGCAAAGGGACTAAAAAAAGGACCTGCAGGCAACTGACCTTTTATTTTGTTAGTATAAAATGCATAGCGAACGGCCTCTCCAGAGGTATTTTTTTCAAACAGCGGATCTTCTAAAGCCCTATTATTTGTCCTTATATCGGTGTTGAGCAGAAAAACATCATTTAATCCCACCAAATCGTATAAAATGCTGTATATTCCGCATTCATTTTTTGACTGTAGCCATCGGTTATTGGTCTTTCATGCCATTAAACGATTACATTACAGAAAACCGCTACAGAGGACCCCACATGAAATTTTCAACTTTAGGCTTACATCCCTCACTTGAGCAAGCTATTGAGGCTTGCGGATACAGCGAGATGACGCCTGTTCAAGAATTATCGATGGTGAAAGCGCGTCGTGGTAAAGACCTGCTTGTGCATGCCCAAACGGGCACCGGTAAAACGGCTGCTTTTGGATTGCCTGTGTTGCAGCAACTACTTGATACGCCTAAAGCAACTATTTCAAGTAGCCCAAGAGCGCTTATTTTAACGCCAACCAGAGAGCTTGCTGAGCAACTTGCTGAGGCTATCGGTAGTTATGCTCAATTCACAGCATTAACCGTTACCGCATTATACGGTGGCGTAAAAATGGCTGGGCAAATGAGCAAATTAAAACAAGGGATTGATGTGCTTATTGCAACGCCTGGTCGGTTACTCGAGCACATGGCATCGAATAACGTCACTTTGGCCAACGCAGAGTTTGTTGTGCTTGATGAAGCTGATCGTATGTTAGACATGGGCTTTATTGCTGATGTAAGTAAAATTATTCAGCACACGGCGAAAAAACGCCAAACTCTCTTATACTCTGCAACCAGTTCCCCTGCAGTAAATGAGTTGTGCCACAAGATCCTAAACAATCACACTGAAATTCGAGTGAGTAGAGCTAATGCTGCTGCTGACACAGTAAACCATGTAATGTACCCGGTTGAAGAATCACGCAAAATTGATTTATTTAAGGCCTTGCTGAAAGAACACAATTGGTTTCAAGTATTGGTTTTTACTAGCACAAAAGAACAAGCCGACAAACTCATGGCGGCGCTTAAACAAAGTAAAATTGATGCAGCGGTTTGTCACGGTGATAAAAGTCAGGGCTCACGTCGCCGCGCACTCGCTGATTTTAAGTCAGCCAAGCTTCAAGTATTAATTTCAACTGAAGTTGCAGCACGAGGACTAGACATTCAAGGTTTGGATTTTGTGGTCAATTACAATCTGCCTTATTTACCTGAAGATTATGTTCACAGAATTGGTCGTACGGGTCGCGCTGGAAACTCAGGCAATGCAATTTCATTTGTCAGTCGTGAAGAAGAGCGCACGATAAGTCGCATTGAGACGCTTATTGGTACTTCTATTAAGCGAGTCGTAAAGAAAGGGTTTGAAGTCAGCAACCGTCAAAGTTTGTTGAAAAGCATTTCAAAGAGTGGACGCCCTAGCAAAACCAATAAAGTGAGTAAAACAAATATTACGGGTGATAGAATTAAAGCGAAGAAACGCAATACTTCTAAACGGAAGTAGTGCGATTTGATTCTTTAGGGCTGCCTTATTGCATGCGCAATGTATTGTTTAATTTAGGTGTGTTGTCCGATATTAGAGAATTGCGCTCAAGTTCTTAGCTTAGATCCATGTCTTGGATAATTTCATGCGCAATTTCTGGTGTAGTCACTGTCGGCTTATCATGTAAGTCGCCTTTTAATTGGCCTTTTCGGTGCTTAAGCGCGGCATCTAATTTTTTAATGGCTTGAGAAATGGCCGGATACATAACGTCATTCTTGCCTTTTACTGCAATACTGCTGCCTTCATATTTAGTGGCAACCTCGGCGCTGTATTCTCTGTGCTCTTTAGTCACAATGACAGCTACGGCGATAAGGGTCGGGAAATGACTCTCTATTTTTGAGAATTTTTGCTGAATATCTTGTTTAGCTGACTCTGAGATATCGCAGTGATGACCTGAAACATTTATTTTCATAGGTTTTCCTCTTTGCTTTGATTATGTTTTTTGTTGTCCTCAATATATAGCTTGGGACAATATGAGAAAAACACAAGGTATTAAATATTTTTTTACGCCCATGCCTTAAAATACGTGATACTGGAAGCCAGATAAGTAATGCGGTCTGTATCGTTTTCTCGCTCTGAGTTGTTAGTCGCATGAAGTCAGTATTGTCTGCAGTCAGTTCTGTTGTATAGATCTGGGATAGCGTTTATTCTTTCTATCTTACAACGTCGACAACACCAAAAAAATCAGCATGAGCACGACGAAAACTAAACTCACTAGGCGAGATAATCATGACTACTCATCCATTTGGCGAAAACAGTACGTATATTCTACCAACCAAAAACAATGAAGGTCTGCTCGTTCGCAAATGGAATGCGGCAGAGACAACTAAGGGGATCATTATCGCGATCCACGGTGGAATGGCTCATTCTGGAGACTGGAATGTGGTAGCGCAGTTTTATAATCAGAGGGGGTATGAGCTGCATGCCATAGACCTTCCTGGCCATGGAACCTACGCCGAAATAAATACGGGTAAAAGAAACTTACTTGATATTGAAACATTCGATGTTTATTTGCAGCATGTTCATGATCTCGTCAACGCTTCACAAAACCCTACCCAGAATCTTCCAATCTATATTTTTGGCCACTCTATGGGTGGACTAATCGCTTTGCTGTATGGGCTGAGTTTAGGCAAAAACCAAAAAAATATCCGCGGTTTTGGAATTTCTTCACCTTGGCTCAAGAATAAGACGGGTCCACCTATTCCAGCATTTATCGTAAATATACTTGCAAAATTTTTCCCCACTTTGCCAGTTTCGTTAAAAATTGATTTGAGCCAGTTGACTCATGACCAAGCAGTCTTGAAGCGACATCAGCAAGACATTGACTCTGGACTGAGAGGCGGATTTGCCACTCCTCGTTTCGCCAATGTCTCCCAACAGGCTCAAGCGAAACTAGCAATAGAACTCGCGAACTGGACAGATTATCCTCTTGCTGTGGCGATTGCTGGAATGGATCATCTGGCAGACGCGCAGTTCACTAAGACTCAAATGGAACGTATCCAGTCACCGCTAGTTGAATACCGTTATTATGAAGATAACCTGCATGAGAACTTTAATGAAATAAACCGAGAGGAGGTTTTTCAGTACCTTTTCGACTCACTTAATATGTAATTAGAAGGTAATTCAAAGAGTCCTGAAAAGAGCCCTGAAAAGAGATGTCTTTAAGTCGTCGACTTAAAAATTTATGGGCCTAGATAATTGTAGGATTCTTTTTGTAGATGTTTCATCAATCAATATGTCATTTGCATAATTTTCAAGGACGGCATTGATTGCTTTTAAATGAGGCATCAAAAGCGCTTTGTCTTTTGCTTTAATATCATAGTGGTTTATTACTCTTAGTAATTTTGTTGAAGCACTATTTACACTATTATTTTGTCTTGGGGTCGGATTGTCATGAGGAGTCGCGAGCCCTAATCTCCGTATGACTTCTTGAACTACATCACCGGTATATTGAAATACTGAAATGTTATTTTTACCAAATACTGTTTGGCATTCGGTAACGAAGCCTTGATAGTCTAAATGTTGATAAAACCAGTTGATATCTAACATTTTAGTAAAGGATAAGTCTTTGCCATAACATGGGTTGCCGACAACTTGGGGGTTGCGAATACATTGTTTATAGTAACTTTCAATAAAACCTAAGGGTTCACGAAACCACACCCAGACTTCAATATCGAAGAGTTTACTCAACTCACCTAAAATATCTTTTGATTGGCTAGGAAAATCCCACCAGTAATTATAAATACCTTCAGATGACAATATAATGGTGTGGGTGTCGTTTTTAACTTGTGAGATGATATTCTTGAAATTTTCTAGCAAGCTGTGCAAATTTATCGTAACTAAATTCTTCTCAAACCATTGGTGTTTTGGTGCTGCGGTATTTTGTAATTTATCAAGATTATGTGGATAAAGGATCCCTTTTGCCCTGAGCTTGCGTTGTTTTTTATCAAGGTAGGTTTGTAAGCTAGTGGTGCCAGTTTTTGGTGTGCCAACGTGGATGATCAGCTTGAGTTTCTGCCGTTTAAGTTGCTCTAGTGATGGCTTAAAGGGTGCTAATAACCCAATTAATTCCTTAACAAAATGAAGCTTCGATTTTTCCATCTCGATATATAAAAAACCTTTAATTAGGGCGTTCAAAGAGTTAGCTTATTCTAACCTGAAATATTATTACTAATCTGTAAATGGCCTTACTCACCGTTTACAGAGATACGTAGAACCTAAACGTTGCTGATATCACTTATTACCGCAACATTTCTTATACTTTTTAGCACTGCCACACGGACATACATCGTTACGGCCGATTTTAGCGCCTTCTCTAATAGTCGGAGTTTGTGGCTCGTGGTGATGGTTGCAATCTGGACCATGAACATGACCTTCGTCGTCATTTGTTTGTTGTTTAGTTGTCATACTTTTTCCTGATTAAATATAAACTATCTTTTCTTTTTGCATAATAACAGATTGGATAAAAATCAAAAATAATTAAGTCAGATAATTCGAGATAATGGGGAGTATTCGCAGCTTTGGCAAAAGATATTTATAAATTGCAGTAATAAATTGCTCTGCATTCCATTTGGCCAATCAGTAGAATGTATGTAGGGGGGTTACTGGTGTTCACAATCGCCGGTATATGCAACACTTTTGTTAGCAACGGGATTTTGATGGCAAAGAACGATTGTATTTAGCGTTCTGAAGCCTATTAGATTGTATGGATTATCGAACATCCATCCATCTTGGCCTCAAATTTATTCATTTTGGCCATTGACCGCAATATTTTGCACTCAACACATTTTATCTAAGTGGAAAGTGTCTAGGAAATCGGGGGAAAGATCAGTCCACTCTAATGCTTGGGTTTCCCCCAATTTTAATAAAAATAGTTAATTAAATACATACGGTTTAAAAATAGAAATTAGCAAAATTCCCAGCTAAATTGATAATTTCGATCAGAACGCGAATGCGAATTTAAGCTAAATACATGAAAAATAAAAAATTCCCACAGTGGGCTAATTTCCCAACTTAAATGAAAATGATCAAAAATATTCCGTTTACCCTAAAATCAAGGTTGACATATAGACGTCTATACGGCAGATTGAGCTCATAAAATAAGAATAAAACTAACGACAAGAAAGTTAAACTGAGAGGGTTGAACTAAGCATGGTTAACATTGTACGAAAAAACGTCAATATAACTATCCATGCCAGTGATAAATTACCTTGCGCAGCCTTTAGTGCTGTGAGTCATATTGTAGCAATTATCATGACGACAAGCATGATGCAAACAATGACCAGTATGATGATTACCATGCCATTAAGGGGCAGTCGTTAGCTTTTGTATATTAAGCAGTTAACGAAAGCCCGCCAAAAGCGGGTTTTTTTGTATGTGGCAAATATAAGCTCAATTGAGCATAGGAGAGATACATGAAGGTTTTAAAGTTTGGTGGTTCGAGTCTCGCTGACGCAACTAGATACATGCGCGTGCTAGAGATTAGTGCTGATACACACCAAACAGAAGGTGCTGCCGTCGTGTTATCTGCACCCAAAGGGGTGACTAATGCTCTTTCGTTACTATGTGAGCAAGCTCAGTCGGGTGCCGACTACGGAGAGCTTTTCGCAAAGCTAAACATGACCCTACATGCGATTGCCGACGATTTGAACGAGAACTTAGATAATTTTTCTTATCAGCCCCTTAACGATTTTATCACTGAAAAGCTACTGGTCCTTGAGCAGCAACTCAAGGGTATTGCACTATTAAAAGTATGTCCTGATCAAATCACCGCGGCCATCTTGAGTTTGGGTGAATATGTTAGCGTGCGTATTTTTAGCGAAATTCTAAATGCAAAGGGGCTCAGCAATAACATCATTGATCCCGTCGATTATATTGTCGCTCACGGTGACTATCTTGACAGTATTGCCGACTTAAGTGCCAGCAAAGCCCGTTTTTCTGATGTTGATACCAGTGGCGCTTCACTCATCATCATGCCTGGTTTTGTTGCGATTAATGAACTCGGTGCAAAGGTCACACTAGGTCGCAATGGTTCGGACTACTCTGCGGCAATATTAGCAGCCTGCATTGACGCTACCTGCTGTGAAATTTGGACCGACGTTGATGGTGTCTATAATGCCGACCCTCATCAAGTAGACGGCGCTGTTTTACTCGACAAGTTAACGTATCAAGAAGCCATGGAACTGTCTTATTTTGGTGCTAAGGTACTGCATCCAAAAACCATCGGTCCTATTGCTCAATACAGCATTCCTTGTTTAATCCGCAACACCTTAAATCCAAGTGCACCGGGTACCTTAATTAGCCATGAAGCAAGTGAGAAATGGACAAGTGTGAAAGGTATTTCTCACCTTGAAAATGTAGTGATGTTTAACATTGCAGGGCCGGGTATGAAGGGCATGGTTGGTATGGCTAGCCGGATTTTTGATATCATTTCTACAGGTAATATATCAATCAGTCTGATTACCCAGAGTTCATCTGAATACAGTATCAGTTTTTGTATTCAAAATAAGGATGCCGACCGCGCGTTAGAGTTGTTAGAAGACAGCTTCGCGCTTGAACTCATTAATCAACTACTTGAACCAATTGAAGTGCGCCGAGAACTCGCTATTGTCACCTTGGTTGGTGATGGTATGCGACAGTCACAAGGGATGGCGGCAAAGTTTTTTGGCGCCTTAGCACAAGCTAGAGTGAATAATGTGGCCATTGCACAGGGTTCGTCAGAAAGGTCAATTAGTACTGTGATTGAAAACTCGAAAGCCAAGAAAGCGGTAAAAGTGATACATCAAAATTTCTTCACTAAAAAGCACACCATTGATGCGTTTTTGGTAGGGTGTGGCAATGTTGGTCAGGAGTTACTTCGGCAAATTGCACTGCAACAACCGGCGTTGATGGCTAGAAACATTAGGCTAGAAGTGTTTGGTGTCGCTAACAGCCGAAAATTGTTACTGAATAACAGTGGCGTTGATTTAAATTCGGATTGGAAAGCTGAGTTAGAAAAGGCCGATGAAGCATTCTCAGTCGCTCGTATTCATCAGTTCTCGAATGACAACAGTTTAGTAAACCCAGTGATTATTGACTGTACCAGTAATGAGTCGATTGCAGACTTGTATGTGGAAATGATGAATTCAGGTTGTCATGTTGTTACGCCCAACAAAAAGGCGAATACGGCATCCATGGCTCAGTACAAAAAGCTGCAAGGTACTATGCAGAAAACTAACCGACAATATCTTTATGAAACAACGGTTGGAGCAGGCTTGCCTGTCATTGATAACTTGCAAAAGTTAGTCTCGGCGGGTGACGAGCTAGAGAGTTTTGAGGGTATTTTGTCGGGTTCATTGTCTTATGTATTTGGTAAGCTTGACGAGGGTATGAGCCTATCTAAAGCAACCTTGATAGCTAAAGAGAATGGCTTTACTGAACCTGATCCTCGCGACGATTTATCCGGCATGGATGTGGCGCGTAAGCTACTTATTATGGCGCGTGAATCCGGTATGGAATTGGAACTTTGTGACATTGAAATTGAATCTGTTTTACCGCCTAACTTTGATGCTACAGGGACTATTGATGTATTCCTAGCTAATTTACCGTCCTTGGACGCAAACTTAAAGGTCAGAGCCGAGAGTGCGAAAGAGGCGGGTAAAGTGTTGCGTTATGTTGGCTCAATTAAGCAAAATAAATGTAAGGTTTGTATTCAAGAAGTCGCGCTTAATCATCCCTTAGCGACGGTAAAAGAGGGTGAGAACGCACTGGCTATCCATAGTAAATATTACCAGCCTATTCCCTTTGTTATTCGTGGCTATGGCGCCGGCGCTACGGTGACAGCGGCAGGTGTGTTCGCTGATGTGCTTCGCACCATGCCTTGGACACAGGATTTCGGATAATGACAGTAAAAACAACAAAAGCATTTGCACCCGCATCGATTGGTAACGTCAGCCTTGGTTTCGATTTGCTCGGTGCAGCATTGCAACCTATAGATGGCACGCAACTAGGTGACTGGGTTGAGGTAACCGACGCTGATGTATTTTCACTCAGTGTGGATGGTAATTTTGCCGATAGACTGCCCCCCGGCATTGAAAACAACATTGTGACCAAGTGCTATACTTTTTTTCAAAACAAATTAACATCAATACATAAAGCGCAGCTCAAGGTTAAAGTGCATTTGCACAAAGCGTTACCTATCGGCAGTGGATTAGGCTCAAGTGCGAGTTCGATAGTTGCTGCTTTTTATGCACTAAATGAACATGCGGATAGAGCATTTTCTGAAGATGCTCTTTTGACTATGATGGGCGAATTAGAAGGTCAAATTAGTGGTAGCGTGCATTTCGACAATGTGGCACCCAGCTATATCGGCGGACTTGTCTTGATGACCGGCCAGGCCTCACCGATTGCTGCTAAACTGCCGTGTTTTGACAACTGGTATTGGGTGGTGTGTTATTCTGGCATCGCGGTTTCGACGGCTGAAGCTCGGCGATTGTTACCTAAGCAATACTCATTATCTGATACGCTGGATTTTGGGCGTCAACTTAGCGTCTTTGTACATAGCCTTTATACCCGAAATGAAACGCTAGCAGCGAAAATGATGACCGACGTAATTGCTGAACAACATAGAAAAGTGCTATTGCCGGGCTTTGATGATGCGCGCGATGCTTGTATGAGCAGTAATGCATTGGCATTCGGTATTTCAGGGTCGGGTCCAGCTGTTTTTGCTATTGCCAGAGAACTTGAGGAGGCAAAAACAATGCAGACATGGTTAGAAAAAGAGTATATTCAGAATAGCGATGGCTTTAGTCATATTTGTCAGTTAGGTAATAAAGGCACAATGCTTATTTCCTGAGTCGTTTATTGAAAGAATGAAAATAGCGAAAGCGGCACATAACCATAACGTGCATTACTCATTAAGCCATTAGCCGAACAAAAAAACAAAGGTTTCAGACGTGAATTTAGTCAATTTAAAAGATGCGAGTGATAAAGTAAATTTTGCCGAAGCGGTAAAAAAAGGCTTGGGTAAAAACCAAGGATTATATTTTCCTGAGGAGATTGTTCCTTTTGAGAATATTGATGAAGTGTTGGCTTTACCATTTGTTGAAAGAAGTATTCGTATACTCAAGCAACTTATTGGTGACGAGTTACCAGAGGAGTTGCTGAGCAAAATTGTCACTACGGCATTTCAGTTTGACGCGCCATTAGTAAAGGTGACTGAGAATATTTATAGCTTAGAGCTTTTTCACGGTCCAACACTCGCCTTTAAAGACTTTGGTGGGCGTTTCATGGCACAAGTCTTAGCTAACATTAGTAAAGGTGAGCCAATTACTATTTTAACCGCAACCTCTGGTGATACCGGTGCTGCTGTTGCTCATGCATTTCATGGTATCAACAATATTCAAGTTGTGATCTTGTACCCTAAAGGCAAAATTAGTCCGCTACAAGCAAAGCTGTTTACTACGCTTGGTGGTAATATCCACACGATTGCTATCGAAGGTGACTTTGATGGCTGCCAGCAATTGGTGAAGGCGGCATTTGATGACCCTGAAGTGCGTGATGGCTTACACTTAAATTCCGCTAATTCAATCAATATCAGTCGTCTGCTTGCACAAGTTTGTTATTACTTTGAAGCAGTTGCGCAACTGCCCAAAAAGCAACAAGATAAAGCCGTGCTTTCAATACCCAGCGGTAATTTTGGTAACCTAACAGCAGCTATGATTGGCAAGTCACTAGGGCTGCCAATTAAGCGTTTTATTGCAGCGACTAATTTGAATGATACTGTGCCGCGTTATTTACAAACGGGTAAATGGACTCCTAAGTCTACGATAGCGACGATATCTAATGCAATGGACGTTAGTCAGCCAAATAACTGGCCACGTATTGAAGCGTTGATTGAGCAGGGCTATATAGATAAAGACAGTCTGATAGGCGAGGCGGTTGACGAAGAGTATACGCAACTAGCTATGCGTCAGTTAGCAGGCTTAGGCTATGTTTCAGAGCCGCATGCAGCTATTGGATACCGGTCATTGTCACGCTCTTTAGCTGCCGATGAAGTCGGCGTGTTTTTGGGTACAGCACATCCTGCTAAATTTAGAGAAACCGTAGAAAATGTATTGGGGCAACCCATTAGCTTGCCGCAACCGCTGGCTGATTGTGTGGGTAAACCAGAGTTCTCGGTGGATATTGAAAATAGCTACGAAGCGCTTAAGTCGCATATGTTTTCCATTTTAAAATAAGTAAGTTAAGGAGTGTCTCGCATGCAGACTTGGGAGGCACTTTTTGGTATTAATAATCTGCAGCAGGGTATTGTACAGAGTGTTAGCGGTGATGTAGAAAAAGGTAATAAAACAGAGCCAGCAAACGTGTCTTTGCGCGCAGGTATGCAAAGCGCTCTTAGTCATGTAGAGAATCAGCGTAATGCTGGCAAGGTGATTTTCCCTATACAGGCTGATGTATTTAATGCTTTCAAACTAACCACGCCCGAAAATTTGAAAGTTGTGATTTTGGGACAAGATCCTTATCACGGCCTAAATCAGTCCCATGGTTTGTGTTTTTCGGTTTTAAAAGGGAATAAAATCCCGCCCTCCTTACGTAACATATACAAAGAACTCGCCACTGATATTGCTCATTTTGAAACACCAGAGCATGGCAACTTAAGTCAGTGGGCCCAGCAGGGCGTGTTACTCCTAAATACGGTGTTAACGGTAGAGCAGGGACAAGCGAATTCACATAAAAATGTAGGTTGGGAGCAGTTTACTGACGGTGTTATTTCAACCATTAACAGTGAATTTGATAATGTGATTTTTTTACTGTGGGGTGCCCCAGCGCAGAAAAAAGCAACGCTAATTGATAAAAGTTGTCATACTATTTTGACCGCTGTTCACCCGTCCCCCTTGTCCGCATATCGAGGTTTTTTTGGGTGTAGGCATTTCAGTATAACTAACAGGATTTTAAAGTCATTAGCGAAGCAACCAATCGATTGGTCGCCTTAATAAGTCCTTAAGCGTGTCTTGTATAGACATCAGGTCGCTTAGACTTTGAACTTGCTAAGATCAGCTTTGTAGGCTTAATCAAGTAATTAGTCGAATGTCTAACAAAATTAGTCGAGAATATAACAAAAATGCCACCCAAAGATATAATCTGTTGAATGACATTTTACGTTGTTATCGCATCATTTCATTTAATTCGTTCTCTAAGCTAGTGTCCAAGTCGCATAATTCTCTGTCGAGTTTATGCTTGTCTTGGATAGCTTCAATTTCTCTCCATTTTCGCTTCTTGCTCTTAGTTTTAACTGGACGGGACTCTGTATCGATTATTGACATTAACTCGGCTCTTTCCACGTGTATCTCCTTATCGAAACCGTTTACAACATAACCAACTAACTCAATGAAGAGCATCTACCCTCAGCGCTCGTTCTTAATATGTACCATAGGCGTTGCAAAATTAAAACACATTAATTAACTATTTGTTAACCCGCACTCGCATTTTCACGACACCAGCAGCAACTTATTTTACGATTTATTTTTTTGAGCCTGATTGAATTGAGCAATTAGTGACGCAGTTGACGCGTCTAAATATTCATCACTCTTGTTCCCTTGAATGACATTTAATACGTCGTTGCCCAATACTTTACCGAGCTCCACACCCCATTGATCGAACGAGTTTATATCCCAAATAGCCCCTTGAATTAATACTTTGTGCTCATATACAGCGATTAGCGCCCCCAGTGTTTTAGGATCAAGTTGCTCAAATAAAAGCGTATTACTGGGTTTGTTTCCCGGCATTGTTTTGTGCGCCGCTAACTTTACGCGTTCTTCATCAGAGAAGCCTTTATCGCTTAAGTCTTGGTAACACTCTTCAAATGTTTTTCCTTGCATCAAGGCTTGAGTTTGACCAAAACAGTTGGAAGCTAACATTGCATGATGTGTGTCATCTTGATTTGATACTTTAATCGGTAACATGAAGTCAGCAGGGATTGGCAGGTTACTTTGGTGGATTAACTGGTGAAATGAATGCTGGCCGTTGGTGCCTTCGGCCCCCCAAATAATAGGACCTGTGCCGTGGTCAACAGTCATGCCATTTTGTATGGTTGTCTTGCCATTACTTTCCATATCGAGTTGTTGAACATAGGCTGGAAAGCCTCTCAGGTAATGATAATAAGGCAATAACACATGTGACTGTGCACCCATAAAATTACGATACCAAACACCTAATACGGCCAATATCACCGGTAGATTTGACTCAAAGGGAGCTGTTTTGCTGTGTTCATCCATTTCATAAGCACCTTGCAGTACTTGCCTGAAATTATCAAAACCAATTGCAAGGCAAATAGGTAAGCCGATTGCAGACCAAAGCGAGTATCTACCACCTACCCAATCAGCCATAGGAAATACATTGTCAGCAGTCATGCCAAAGTCAGTTGCGGCTTTTACATTTGAGGACACCGCAATAAAATGTTTAGCAATATCCGTTGCAGTTGCACCTTGCTGCAAAAACCATGCTTTTGCGGTGAGCGTATTTTGCAGCGTTTCTTGGGTGTTAAATGATTTGGATGACATTACAAATAAGGTTTCTTCAAAATCACATTCGGATAAAACGTCTTGAATATGGCATGCATCAACATTGGCCACAAAACGCACATCCAATACTTTATTTTGATACGGTTTAAGTGCTTCAGTGACTATTTTTGGACCAAGGAATGAACCGCCAATACCAATGCAAACTACTTTTTTAATTGCTTTCCCCGTGCAGCCTTTGTGCGCGCCCGATTGGACACGTTGTGTGAACGCTTTCATTTTGTCTAAGGTGGCTAAAACACTCGGCATGACGTCTTCGCCATCAACCATGACTGGTTTACCAGAGAAGTTTCTTAATGCGGTGTGCAATACAGCACGATGTTCAGTGGTGTTAATAAGATCACCAGCAAACATAGCATTAATTTTATTACTCACTTGACGTTGTTCTGCAAGCTCAAAAAGAGCTTTTAATACGTCTTCGGTAACCCGGTTTTTACTGTAATCAAGGGTAATGCCACAGGCGCTGGTTGTATACTTGCTTGCCCGATTTTTGTCGGCAGCGAACCAGTCTCGCATATGTTGGCGTTTTATACCGGTTGACAGTGCTTCGAGTGTTGACCATGCTTGAGTATGACGAATAGGTTCCACGGTTAAGTCTCCAATTTTTTAAATTTAGCCTATCGATAAAGACACAAAAGGCACACAAAACGCAGACTAACAGCAAAAAATGATGAGTCTGATTTACGCGTGCCCTATGCTTTAAAAACGTAGCAGGGTGATGCTGTGAATTGCCTGCTATGTTGTTGCATTGCGAACACAAGATGCTTGTTTCTATTGAACCTAAGTGACCACAGTTGCTGTAAAGATATCAACCGTTAGAGCAGCATTTGCGTTTATAGCATTTTTTCTAGCAATATTTCTAACTTAGCTTGGTCCGCTGCGAAGTTACGAATACCTTCTGCTAGTTTCTCAGTTGCCATTGCATTCTCGTTCATATCCCATCTAAATTCGGTTTCTGATATTTTATCGCCGACATTTTTTGCTTTGCCATTATCCATTAAATAAGGTTTTACTTCGCCTGGCGCGTTAGATAATTCTTCAAGCAACTGCGGGCTAATAGTCAAACGATCGCAGCCAGCAAGGTAAAGTATTTCGTCGATATTTCGGAAACTCGCACCCATAACCACCGTCTTATAACCATAAGATTTGAAGTAATTATAGATTTCAGTCACAGAAATAACGCCCGGATCTTCATCACCGGTATACCCTGTTTTACCGGTGCTTGCTTTGTACCAGTCTAGGATACGGCCAACAAATGGGGAAATCAAAAATACACCCGCTTCAGCACAGGCTCTTGCTTGGGTGAAGCTAAACAGTAAGGTTAAGTTACAGTTTATGCCTTCTTTTTCTAAAATTTCGGCTGCCTTTATGCCTTCCCAAGTAGATGCCATCTTAATCAAAATACGAGACTTGTCGATGCCAGCATCGGCATATAACTTAATCAGTTTATGCGCTTTTTTTAGAGTTGCTGCGGTATCAAAACTTAATCTAGCGTCTACTTCGGTTGAAATGCGGCCAGGAATAACCCCCAAAATCTCTTTACCAATTGCAACGGCAAGTTTGTCGCCAGCATCGTTAAGCTGTTGTGCCGGGTTATTTGATTGTGTCTTTGCCCATGCAACAGACTCTTTGATTAATTCAGCGTACTGAGTCAATGAAGCGGCTTTGAGCAGCAATGAAGGATTAGTTGTGGCGTCCACAGGTTGATATTTTTTAATCGCCTCGATGTCGCCTGTGTCTGCAACCACAGTTGTCAGCGTGCGCAATGATTCAAGTTGTGTTGTCATCTTTAATGCCTTTGTTTAAGTAATAAGTCTAGATTACCGATTGTGGCGGCAACTGGCTATAACAGATTGTTTGTTTTTATATTATATTGTGAGGATATAGACATTTATGAAATTGACCCCATGTGTTATAAAAGAGAACAAAAAAGGACAGAAAGTTATTATGTTAATGATCGTTTCCCCTGCGAAAAATCTTGATTTCGAATCTTCATTGCCTACCCAAGAGTTTACTCAACCTAGTATGTTGGGTGACGCTAAAGCGTTGGTGAAGACCTGCAAAAAGTTAGCACCAAGTGATTTAGCGAGTCTGATGCATATCAGCGATAAGCTCTCGATATTAAATGCTGAACGATTTTCAAGCTTTACCACGCCCTTTACACCTGAGAATGCGCGCCAATCGATATTCACCTTTAACGGTGATGTTTACACCGGGCTAGATGCAAAATCCTTAAACCAGGATGATATTCAGTTCGCGCAAAAACATTTACGTATTCTTTCTGGGCTTTATGGTTTGCTGCGACCATTAGACTTAATGCAAGCTTACCGTCTTGAAATGGGGACTAAGCTAGAAAATACGCGCGGTAAATCCTTGTATGAATATTGGGGTAACTCGATTACCCAAGAATTGAACAAAGCACTAAAGGAAGCAAAAAATCAAACTCATAAACCGGTAAATACTGATGCAGTAGGCAGTAGCATCCTGATAAATTTAGCGAGTAATGAGTATTTTAGTTCGGTGAAAAAGAAGCTACTTGGCGCGACCATTATAACACCTCATTTCAAAGATGAGAAAAATGGAAAGTATAAAATCATCAGCTTTTACGCCAAAAAAGCACGCGGCTTAATGGCACGCTACATTATTGAAAATCGTATTACGTGTGCATCAGCACTGAAAAACTTTGATAGTGCCGGCTATCAGTATAATGATTTAGAAAGCACGGCGACTGAGTTAGTATTTAAGCGGGCACAACAAGCTTAGTGGTAAAAAATACAAAAAAAGGCAACTACTTATAATATGTTAAATATAATATGTTAAATAGTCGCCTTTTTATGATGGTGTTACTTCACTATTGTGTCAGGTTAACGTGTTTACTGGCCCCTAATCAACATACATCAACTGCTGCAATTTAAGTATTTGGGTTTCGTTACCTTGCTGAATATTGATTTCAAAACGGAAATTTTCTTTATGAGCATGTGAAAAAACGGCTAAGTAGTATATTGCATCTCCGTCTACCACTTTTTTAAATGATAACTTTTTGGTACTCCCCAATAAATTTCTTGCCGTGCCGGTGACAGAAACATTTTGTGCTTTCTTGTCATCGCTATGTAATACAGAAATATTAACGAATGAATTAAATTTGCTGCGCACTATAGAGTTTGCTTTGGCTATTTGGGGAGTTAAAAACGAAGTGGCTAACACAATATGGTGCACGTCCCAGTTACCCAATTGGGTTTTCTCTTCTGCGCTAACTGTCCCTTGCATTAAGAAAGTGGCAACCAATAGCATTATAAATACTAAACCACGATACGCTTTTGTTAAGTAATGCTGATTGGCTGAATATCTCATAATCTTTCCTATTTTTACATTAAGTACGGTAAGTACTGACCGATTAGATCTAATGCAAATTGAATTGCTAAAATCAACACAAGAGGAGAGAAGTCTAAACCACCTAAGGAGGGTAAAAATCGGCGAATAGGGGCTAATAAAGGATCCGTAAGTTGATGCAATAAATAGCGAACTGAAGGCCCGACGTTAGGAACAAAACTAAGTATCATGTTACCTATTAAGACAATGAAAAGTAACCAAAATGCGCTCTTAAGTAAGCCAAATAGTACTAAAATGATAGTGGGTAGGACTGGGAACATTGAGTCAGTAAGTACAAAAAACACAATAAACTTGGTTAGAATAACTAAAAATGCAAACACAAAAGTGGCTGTGTCGAATTTGCCCAAAGACGGAATGATGCCGCGCAGCGGGCCAACAGCAGGTTGGGTTGCTTTAACCACAAATTGACTCAAGGGATTGTAGAAATCAGCTCGCGCCCATTGTAGCCATAGTCTTGCCAATACAATCATGGCATAAGTATCAAATAACAACGTAATTAAATTATTGAAGGCTAACATTTTGGATTCCGTTTAAGTTAAAGGTCAGACGACATTTTTACAGCTCTTGCAACAGCAGCCTGCATAGCTTTACTGACAATCGCTTCTAAATTGTTTTCTTGGAAGGCACAAATTGCCGCGTGTGTTGTACCGCCCTTAGATGTGACTTGGGCTCTCAGTTGACTTAATTCAAGGTCTGGGTTGTGACAAATCATTTCAGCACTTCCCAGCAGTGCTTGTTGTACGAGCACGCGAGCGTCATTACTGCTTAATCCCATTTGTATGGCTTCATCTTGCATCGCTTGCGCAAATAAGAAGAAATACGCAGGGCTACTTCCGGCGGCAGCTATCACAATATTAATTTGACTATCTTTTTCTACCCATAATGTTTTGCCAACATGATCCATAACATGCCCAACAAAGTCTCGATCAACTTGTGTCACTGAATCAGGCGCATAAAGTCCAGTCATACCTTTGCCTAGTGAGGACGGCGTATTTGGCATAGTGCGTACCACTTGATTGTAATTACCCAGCATCTCAATTATACGATCGGTGGTGATACCGGCCGCAATAGAAACCATAATTTTTCCATCAATTGACGTTTTTTGGATCAGGTCTGCGCAAGTTGCAGCCATGATTTGTGGTTTAACTGACAGAATAATAACATCGCCAGCTTCGCACGCTTCTATGTTTGATTGGCTTGTGTTAATACCAAAATCGTTAGCTAAAGCCTCTAGCTTGGGCGTCGATGGATTTGATGCAGTGATTAGTGTGGGGTCATAACCGCCATTTACCAAACCACTAATGATACTTCTGGGCATATTGCCTGCGCCAATAAAACTTAACTTACGTGCTTGCATATTACTCCTTCACATTTGTTATTAATTAATGAGTGCTCAGTCGTTAGAGCCAAAAATAACCAATAGCGATAGCATTAGTCGATAGCGCCGCTAGGTTACAGCGCTAAAATTAATTGCGAGCGCCAAAAATGGCCGTACCAACCCTAACTATGGTAGAACCGCATTCAATGGCCGCAGATATATCACCACTCATACCGATCGATAGGGTATCAAATTGTGGATACTTTTGCTGACATGTGGCAAATAAAGCCTGCATTTTTTTAAAAGAGGCGAGTTGTTCGGATTTTACTTTGCTCGCTTTTGGGATCGCCATTAACCCTCTTATGCATAATTTGTTAAGTTTTTCGGAATCTGATAATAGCGGCATAAGGTCTTGGGGCAATACCCCTGCCTTTGAATCTTCTTCGTCTATATTAATTTGAATACAGATATTCAGTGGGCTTGCGTAATTTGGACGTTGTTCATTCAGACGTTGTGCAATTTTATAGCGATCGACTGAATGCATCCAATCAAAATTTTCTGCCACTAAACGGCTCTTGTTTGACTGCAGCGGGCCGATAAAATGCCAAGAGATATCAGTTAAGTGCTTTAGGTCAGCTATCTTGTCGACGCCTTCTTGGACATAATTTTCACCAAATGAACGGTGTCCGGCTTCATACGCAAGCACAATATCCGATACGGGTTTGGTTTTACTTACGGCTAACAATTTAATATTGTTCGCATCACGACCAGCCGTTAAGGCACATTGTTTTATTTGAGCCCGAACGCTCTCTAGATTCTCGGCGATAAGATTTGTCATAAGTTGGTTTCTCAAATTTTAGTAACACAAGATTAATTATTTATATCAGCGTTCGCATCAGCAACTACTTTTTGGAGTCACCCGTAGTGGACATTAACGAACTTCTCGCCTTTAGTGTAAGCAACAGAGCCTCAGATTTACATTTATCTGCAGGATTACCTCCCATCATTCGTGTTGATGGTGAAATGCGTCGCCTCAATATTAACGAGTTAACTCACGAAGAAGTGCATGAGTTAATTTTCAGCATTATGAATGACAAACAACGCAAAGAATACGAAGAAAATCTAGAATGCGATTTTTCTTTTGAAATAAAAGATTTATCTCGCTTCAGGGCCAACGCCTTCGTGCAAAACCGTGGCGCGGCTGCCGTGTTGCGAACAATTCCAAGTGATATTTTAACACTAGACCAGTTAGGTGCCCCGGAAATTTTTAAACAAATAATTAATCAACCGACAGGCATCATACTTGTTACAGGGGCCACAGGCTCAGGTAAAAGCACGACACTGGCAGCAATGGTTGACCATATTAATGCGCACAAACGTGAGCATATTCTTACCATTGAAGACCCAATAGAATTTGTCCATAAAAACAAGATGTGCGTGATGAATCAGCGTGAAGTCCATCGCGATACGCATAGTTTTAACAATGCACTACGCTCAGCATTGCGTGAAGATCCTGATGTTATTCTAGTGGGTGAATTACGAGATTTAGAAACCATTCGTCTAGCAATATCGGCTGCGGAAACTGGTCACCTCGTATTCGGTACACTGCACACTAATTCAGCACCAAAAACGATTGACCGTATTATCGATGTATTCCCTGCTGAAGAAAAATCAATGGTGCGTTCAATGCTGTCTGAATCATTGCGTGCGGTAATTTCACAAACTTTATTGAAAAAAGTGGGTGGTGGTCGAGTTGCTGCGCATGAGATTATGATTGGTATACCCGCGATCAGAAACCTTATTCGTGAAGACAAAGTGCCACAAATGTATTCTGTTATCCAAACCGGACATCAGCACGGCATGCAAACCATGGATCAGTGTTTACAACGTCTGGTTGCGATGGGTGTTATTTCAGCCATTGATGCAGCAGCTAAGTCGATAGATAAATCACCATCCATTGGCATGTAGGCAAAGCAGAGGATTAAGTATGTTAAGTTTACACGAGTGTTTAGAAGATATGGTTGTGCACGGTGCGTCGGATTTGTTTATTACGGTAGGCATGCCAGTGAGCGCTAAAATTAATGGGCGTATGACCCCATTAACCGCCATGAACTTAACCGATCAAGAGGCGCTCGAACTCGTACATGATACAATGAGTGAAAAACAACAGAAGGCATTTGTTGAAGAAAAAGAATGTAATTTTGCGATTTCGATAGAAGGTGTTGGCCGTTTCAGATGCAGTGCCTTTTGGCAACGCGATCAACCTGG
>Ga0307981_1001472_pt1 | contig 21004 bp, 18 predicted proteins | sample OrgLakmetagen987_FD_201849 | JGI IMG/M metagenome (GOLD analysis project Ga0307981, IMG submission 201849) | Saline water microbial communities from Organic Lake, Antarctica - #987 | ecosystem: Environmental > Aquatic > Non-marine Saline and Alkaline > Saline | place: Antarctica: Organic Lake... | reverse complement strand
GGAGACAGGTTGTGTCATAGCAAGTTTTCCCATGGCGCGAAGGTTAAAAATTACAATCGACTACATTGTATTCTTATTTTGCGGAAAGTCAAAATGCTGAGCGCGTGCGTGACTTGAACTTTGCCAGTAATTCTTCAAGATGAGAGGGGGTCATCTCTGTGTAGCGATCTGCTTCGACATCTTTGAGGCCCCGCGATATACCTGTCTCCACATTTTCTTGAAGCAGGCGCTCTAGCTCCTGAATCGAGAGAGTGACGGCGACTGGCCGGTTCTGCTTCGTGATCAGAACTGGCTCGTGCTGCACTGTGTCGAGGTAGCGACCAAACTCTTTGCTTGCGGCGGAAGCGGTCATAGGTTTCATAATTTGGGACTCTAGGGAAATGCTAACATCCAGATTATATGGATTTTACGGAAAAAGTAACATTTTTCGCTGTGAGTAGGGTGTAGGCGGTAGCTATCACGCAGAAAATGATAGCAAGTAGCTACTTGCTATAGTGTAGCTAGTTTATGTGCGCAAAGTGGGGAAAGAGCAGATCTGCTTTCATTGGGTAACACAAGGTCAAACCCAGCGTGTCTAAAATTCCATTTGTGAAACGGATATAATTGGATATAATTGGATAAATTTAGCCCTTAAATGGATATCCATGGACCTTCGCCAGCTCAGCATCACGCCGGACCTTCTCAAACTCATTGCAGAAGTTGATGAGTTCAAAGGAACGTGGAAGGTCACCCGAAGCCTGTCGCCTGAACGCCTTGCTTCGCTCAAGCATGTTGCGACCATCGAGAGCATCGGATCTTCCACGCGCATCGAGGGGGCGAAGCTGTCAGACGGCCAAGTTGAGACGCTCCTTCAAGGCCTTGATACTCACAGCTTTGGAACGCGCGACGAACAAGAGGTTGCTGGCTACGCCCAGGCGATGGATCTGGTCTTTGCGCATAGCGATGACCTGCTCCTGACAGAAAATTACATCAAGCAGCTCCACCGTGAGTTGCTGCGCCATTCTGACAAAGACGAATACCATCGCGGCGAATACAAGAAGTTTCCCAACAACGTCGAAGCTTTTGGCGTGGCAGGGGAAAGCCTCGGGGTGGTTTTTGCGACGACATCACCTTTTGATACGCCTCGCGAGATGGAATCCTTGGTGAAATGGACGCGTGAAAGCCTTGAAGATGAAAGCTTGCATCCACTTATGGTTGCCGGAGTCTTCACCGTGGTCTTTCTGGCAATCCATCCGTTCCAGGATGGGAACGGCCGGTTATCGCGCGTTTTGACCTCGCTCCTACTTCTCCGGGCTGGGTATAACTACATTCCGTACTCATCGCTGGAAAGTGTGATCGAGAAAAACAAGCAGGCCTACTACATCGCCCTGCGACGCACCCAGGGAGCGCTCAAGTCTGACAAACAGGATTGGCTTCCATGGCTTCGTTTTTTTCTGACGGCGCTCAAGCGCCAAAAAGATCATCTTCAGGCAAAGCTTGAAGATCTTCAGGGTTCTCGATTTGACGGCCTGCTAAAAGAGAGCATTGCCATGCTTGATTTTGTACACAGAGAAGGTCGTATCACGACCGCGCAGGCGCTCCAGCTTACCGGCATTCCTCGACCTACTGTGCGCCTCCGGCTTGCTCAGCTCGTAGAGACCGGGCATCTGGCCGCTCGCGGAAAGGGCAGGGGAGCGTACTATGAAAAAGCAAAGAGCTAGCTATTTGCTAGCAAGTAGCTATTATTGAAAGTTGAGAACAACATTTTGCAAGCTATTGGAAATTATATACAATGTTAAGTATAGGCTTCAATCAAAATAACAAAGAAAAAATATGAGCAATGACTTAACATTCATTACCAACGATGAGGCGGGTAATCTAAGAGATAGGTTTTCCACACTCATCAAAGCAACCAAGAACTTTGATGTTTTGGTTGGCTATTTCTACACGAGCGGGTTCCATGCGATGTATCCTGCACTTGAGGAAACAGACCACATTCGAATTCTCATTGGGATCAGTACTAATTGGGAGACGTTTGACCTGCTTCAGCGGATACAGTCTCATAAAGAGGTTCAAGATCAATTTTCACAAGCAGTTAAAGAAGAGATGGAGCTCTCCGAAAACGAACTTCACATAGAAATCGGTGTGAAAAAATTTCTTGAGTGGCTGAAAACTGGAAAACTGGAAATTCGAGCTTATCCTGAGGAAAAAATTCACTCAAAACTCTATGTGATGGGTTTCAAAGAAGGCCAGATGGACAAAGGCCGGGTGATTACTGGTTCCAGTAACTTCACTAGAAATGGCTTGGTTGAAAATCTTGAGTTTAACGTTGAGCTGAAGAACCGCTCTGACTATGAGTTTGCTCGCGATAAGTTCGAAGAGCTTTGGGCGAAGGGGGTCGATGTCAGCGACAAGTATGTCGAGACTATCCAGAAGGATACGTGGCTCCGAGAGGATATCAGCCCGTATGAGCTCTATCTCAAGTTTCTCTATGAGTACTTTAAAGAAGAAATAAACGAAGAGGCCCTCGACCACCGCTATCGGCCAGAGAACTTCAAAGAACTGAAGTACCAGGACCACGCGGTTATCAATGCTCGCAAGATTGTTGACGAGTATGGGGGGGTATTTTTGTCGGATGTTGTGGGTCTAGGGAAGACCTTCATGGGAACGATGTTGTGCCAAGAACTGAACCGACGAGTTCTTGTCTTAGCACCGCCCCACTTGATTGACGAAGACAACCCAGGAAGCTGGGAGAACGCTTTTAGAACTTTTGGATTTAGAGCTCGGGACTACACTTGTCGGTCTGTTGGAATTCTCGACCGAATAATCCGCAAAAATGAGCATCAAGACTATGATGTGGTACTTATTGACGAGGCACATCGGTTCCGTTCTGAAGAAACAGATACCTATGCAAAGCTTGCAGAAATATGTCGGGGTAAGAAAGTAATTCTGGTCACGGCAACACCGTATAACAATAAGCCAAGTGACCTACTGTCTCAAATCAAATTGTTCCAGAAAGCGCGGCAAAGTACGATCCCCAACCTTCCGGACCTTGAAGGGTTTTTTAAGAGCCTCGAGCGCAAACTCAAGGGTTTGGATCGCCAAACAGATAAGAAGGAATATATTGCGGCTACGAAGGAGAACGCAGCACTCATCCGCGACCGAGTTTTGAAGCACCTGATGGTGCGCCGAACCCGTAAGGAAATTACAGAATATTACGGTGATGACCTTCGGCAGCAGGGAATGAGCTTTCCTGAAGTGGCCGAACCTCAACCAATTTTCTATGAGTTCAACCCAGAAGAGGATCGCATCTTCTTTCGAACCATCGAGCTCGTGACGCAAGATTTCATGTATGCGCGTTACACGCCGATGCTCCACCACAAGGGGAGTATGACGGCTATGGAGCGTCAAAGTCAGCAGAACATGATGAAGTTCATGAAGATGCTTCTGATTAAACGACTTGAAAGTAGCTTCTTTGCATTCACACAGACCCTCGACCGATTTATTGCATCTTATGATCGCTTCATTCGAGAATTTGAGGATGGAACCGTCTACGTCAGCGCGAAACACACGCAGAAGATTTTTGAGTATCTTGAACGCGGTGACCTCGATGGCGTTGATCGACTGGTAGACGAAGGAAAGGCTGAGAAATTTCCCGCTGATGAGTTTGATGATAAGCTGAAGCTGGAGCTTCAAGCTGATCGTCATATCCTGCAAGAAATCAAGGATATGTGGAAAACGGTCAAGAGGGACCCCAAGATACTCGCGTTTAAGGATGCACTGAAAAAAGAAGCACCGATCCATGATGGAAAGTCGATAATATTTTCAGAGTCCAAGGAAACAGCGGAATACCTCAAGGCACAACTTCAAGATGAATTTGCAGGACAGATTATCTGCTTTACTGGATCCAACTCCGCTGCTGATCGAGAAGAGGTTATCGCGAACTTCGACGCTAATGCGAAGCACCCAAAGGATGACTTCAAGCTACTAATCACGACCGATGTGCTTGCTGAAGGTGCCAACCTTCACCGCGCAAATGTGGTTATTAACTATGATATTCCATGGAATCCAACACGCATTATGCAGCGAGTAGGGCGGATCAACCGTGTGGACACAAAGCACGAGAAAATACACACCTACACATTCTTCCCGACGGATCAGTCAAATGACCAAATCAAGTTAAAGGAAGCTGCTGAAGCAAAGATTGCGGCGTTCATCTCTCTGCTGGGTACCGACGCCCGCTTGCTCACGGATAGTGAGGAGGTCGAGGCACATAGTCTGTTTAGCCAGCTTCTATCCAAAGAGACCATCGAAGGAGGGGATGAGCCAGAGAGCGAGCTCAAGTATCTTCAAGAGATACGTCTTGTTCGAGATGAAAATCCATCCCTCTTTGAGAAGGTGAAACGTCTGCCGAAAAAAGCCCGCACAGCTCGAAAATCAAAAGGTTCTGTTTCCAGCCTGTTGACCTACTTCCGCAAGGGAAAGCTTCAGAAGTTTTTCCTTGTCAGTGCAGATGATATTAATGTGGCAGAAGAGCTCGATTTTATTCAAGCAGCCCATGCTCTCAAAGCAGACCCCCAAGAGAGTAGGTCGAAGCTTGATAAGACCTTCTACGCGCTTCTTGAGAAAAATTCTCAGATGCTTACTCGATCAACAGAGATCGAAGAAGAAGAATTCTCGACCAAACGTGGAAGCAGAGACAACGCGGCGCGACTTTCCAAAATGCTGAAAGCAAAGCAAGTGCGAAACTTTCAAGGCTTCACCGAAGATGATGAGGAGTACATTTCTAATGTTATTTCTGAGCTTGATGCTGGTGGAATCCCCAAAAAAATATCGCAGCGAATTTATGCAAAGGTCGAGAAGACGCCTGAGCTCTTGGTGAATCCACTGAAGCTTTTAGCCCTCCTGAAGCTGGAACTCCCAGCAGCTTTTTTGCAGCCTAACCAAGTTGAGCAGGGGCAGGGCAGGGGAACAACCAAAGAGATCATCCTTTCAGAATATTTTAACGCGGTAAAATAATGAACAAAGCTGAAGCCATTTCACTCGTACAAGGCGCATTTGATGCAGATTACTCCGACGAGTATTTTGTTCGCTTTGTTAGTAACCTTTTCAAGGGTGAGTATACCCCCCTCGATAAGCGCCGCGATGGCCAGTACGTTCGCGAAGCATTTCGTACATTTGTGCAAGGATATCGCATTCTTGGAACGTACCAAGACGCAGAGGGCATCAGTCTGGATATTCTTGAAGTTACCCTTCAGCGTGAAGGTTCTCTTGAAAGGGCGCGAACCGCGCAGAGGAACTTCATTGCCGACTATCTGAAGAAAAACGATCGTGACGCGGCGCTCGTAGCCTTCCTCTCTCCAGGTCAGCATGACTGGCGATTTTCACTGGTGAAGCTCGAGTACTCGCTTGAGGTGAAGGATGGAAAGCTCAAAACTGAAGAGGAACTCACCCCAGCAAAGCGCTGGTCATTTCTGATCGGTCGCCATGAAGGTAGCCACACGGTTCAAAGCCGCTTCGTCTCGTTGCTGCAAGATGCTGAAAAACCACTATTGAAGGAACTCGAAGAGGCCTTCAATATCGAGAGCGTCACCGATGAGTTCTTCAAAAAATACTGCGAACTCTTCTTCCGAATGAAGGAGTCACTCGACAAGCTTGTGGAGGGCGACCCAGCCATCAAAGCTGACTTCGATGCAAAAGAGCTTACTACCGTTGATTTTGCTAAAAAGACGCTTGGGCAGATGGCATTCCTCTACTTCCTTCAGAAAAAAGGGTGGTTTGGTGTTTTCCCGGACAAACCTTGGGGAACAGGCCCAAAGGATTTCCTACGTAAGCTATTCATCCAACGGAAGAAATACGGAGAAAACTTCTTTGACGATGTGCTCGAACCGCTTTTCTACGAAGCTCTTGCCCAAGATAGGGGTGTAGAGGCTATCTATCCTCGTCTCAACAACTGTCGGATGCCTTTTTTGAACGGTGGTCTCTTCGAACCTATGAACGGCTACTCATGGGAGACAACAAACATCCGTCTTCCTGATGAGCTGTTTTCTAACTCGAACCGAACCGCTGAAGGGGACGAGGGTGATGGTATCCTCGATATCTTCGACCGCTACAACTTCACGGTAAATGAGAACGAACCGCTTGAAAAAGAGGTTGCGGTTGATCCTGAGATGCTCGGTAAGGTCTTCGAAAACCTACTGGAAGTGAAGGATAGAAAGAGTAAGGGGACATTTTATACGCCTCGAGAAATTGTTCACTATATGTGCCAAGAAAGCCTGATAAATTACCTCTGCACAGAGTTGAACGAACTCACACTGAGAAGCGATATTGAAACTCTCATTCGCAATGGGTCTCAAATTATTCAGAACGATGCAGTGGTCCTCGAAAAGGGAAGGGAGGGGACATACAAATTCATGCTCCCTGAAAGCATACGCTCTCGGGCGAAAGAGTTGGATCAAGCCCTTTCTAATATTAAAGTTTGTGACCCAGCCGTTGGCTCCGGAGCATTCCCTCTCGGTATGCTGAATGAGATTGTGCAAGCAAGACAGGCACTGTCCGTGCATTTGCAAAGCTCACAATCAGCTTACGAGTTGAAGCTGCATAGTATTTCACATTCACTCTATGGGGTTGATATTGACCCAGGTGCTGTAGAAATCGCGAAGTTGCGACTTTGGCTTGCTCTCGTAGTTGAAGAAATTGAACCGCATCCTTTGCCCAATCTCGAACATAAGGTCATGCAAGGAAATAGCCTGATTTCTGAGTATGATGGTGTAAAGTTATTTGATGAGAGCTTTCTAGAGAGTACCAATGCTCTCGATAACGAAAAAGCCACAATTGATAGAAAAATATCACTGTTACAAAGACAACTCTTTGCTCTTCACGGCGAAGGCTCACTAACAGCTGTAAAGAAAGAAGAGTTTGAACGTGAAATAAAAGCTCTAACCAAGCGAAAAAAGAGTATGAACCTCCCCAATGACTTACAGGGGGTGGAGATGAATATCTTTGATGAGCCCAGTAACTCTAGAGGCTCAAAGGAAAAGACCGAAAAGCTTCAGAAGAAGATAGAGCAATATATATTTGAATCTAGTCGGTCAAAAAAACAGCGTCTGAAAGTTGAGATTGATGAACTAAAGATGGAGCTCATCGAAGCTACGCTTATGGAACAGGGGAGAGAAGAAAAGCTCCTAGAGTTCAAGGCTCAGAAAGATCGAAATATTCGCCCCTACTTTATTTGGAAGTTGGAGTTTAGTGAAGTTTACAAGGAAAATGGAGGTTTTGATGTTATAATTGGAAACCCTCCGTATGGCGCAGATATTGACAAATACACCACTCTTTTTGAGAGAACCTATCCAAGAACAACAAAATCTTTCAAAGACATATACAAAATATTTTTTGAGCTGGCTGTATCAAAAATTGTTGCCCAAAACGGTGTTGTAGCACTTATCACACCAAATACATTTTTGACGCAACCACGCTACCGTGACCTTCGGGAATACCTGTTAGACTTCAGAATACTCGATATACTTAACTTGGGAGAGAATGTCTTTAGAGCAATTGTTCCTACAGCTGTTTCAATACTCCAAAAAATACCACCGTCAGAAGGCGTGACCCTAAGGTATACGGACCTATCAAGATCGTCCAAGTACTCTGGAAATATTCTATACGGTGATGCCCAAACAATACCGCAAGAAATTTTCAAAAAGAATAGCGATTTATCCTTCCTAGTAGCAGCTAGTTTTGTAGATGGGACAGTACCATTACATAGCGTTTTAGACTTCAAAGATGCAGGAATTAACTATCAGCGCGTTAAGGTAGGCCTTGCAGACAAAGGAAAATCGGATCTGAGTTCTAGACTTCTCTATGAGGGAGATCAGGAGGTATCTTCTGATGCTATGTATTGGAAAGGCACTGATATCGGTGAATATTCCTCAAAAGAAGAGACCGCAAGATGGGTGAGGGTTCAAACAAAAAAAACTCTGCGTTCAAACGAGAGAGTAATTTTGAATGAGAAGTACTTTTCACTAAAGCCAAAGCTATTATGGCGACAAACGGCACAGTTTACGATTGCAGCAATCGACTATCATGGGAAATGGTTTGGCAGAAGTGTCCAGGCAGGGATGATTAAGGCATCTTACGAAGATAAAATTTCCTATCGTTATCTCGCGGGTCTCTTTAATTCTACCGTATTTCGCTGCTACTATCTTGAGATGGTTCGTGAGGGTGGGCGCGTTTTTCCTCAGGTAAAGCTAACGAAGTTGAAAGACCTTCCTGTTTTCATCCCAGATCGAGAGATGTCTAAAAAAATTGATACAAAAGTTGAGAAAATAGAATCCTACGGATGGAAAAACTCCAGTTCAAAAGATAGTGAAACAAGAATTACGCTCATTCAGGAGCTGGATGAAATATTTTTTGATATTTACCAGATTGACCCTGACGCTCGTGCTGAAATGTATAATCAGTTGCACAATAACTAGTCCCATAAACTATACTTTGTGGGACTAGGGCAGGGGGTCGGTTTTATCGGTCCCAAAAGTCGTCCCATATTGTTTTCCCATAACTTCTAAGATATTTTGAACCCATGAAAGTAGGATATGCACGTGTGTCGTCGGTCGGGCAGAGCCTGGACACGCAAATCGAAAAACTCACGGCCTTTGGCTGCGAGAAAGTCTTCCAAGAGAAGCGCTCGGGGGCAACGCGCGAAAAGCGTGAGGCCGTCAACGCTGCGCTCGAATTCTGTAGGGAAGGGGACGTGCTGGTCATCACCAAGCTCGACCGCCTCGCCCGTTCAATGTCAGACCTTCAAGACATCAGCAAAACCCTGAATCGCAAGGGTGTGGATTTCATCGTCCTCGATCAAAGCATCGACACAACAACGCCAGCTGGTCGGCTGACCTTTCACCTCCTCGGCGCGGTTGCTGAGTTCGAGCGAGACCTTATCGCCGAACGCCGCAATGAAGGTATTGAGAAAGCAAAGGCGAAAGGCGTGAAGTTTGGACGTCGTGAAAAGCTCTCAGATATTCAACTTCAAGCACTGCGCACTGCTTACGGGGCAGGGGAGAGACGTCAGGATCTCATGGCGCGTTTTGACATCTCTAAAAGCACGTTCTATCGACTATGTCCGGGAGGCAGTATAGAGAGCCAACCAACGGATGAACAACGATAAAGGAAGTGGAGATGGCTGAGCCCGGCATAGTATTCCTACTGCTGAATGCATCGGTCGTCTGGTCTGTTGTTGCGGGACTTCTAACATGGGGGCTGCGTTCCAAGCTTTTGGTTCTGATCGTGATGATAGCGCCCTATATTATTGGTTCGAGCTTTCGTCATGTGGCGGGAATGCCAGAGCTAATAGGTATGTACTCAACTTCTCTTTTTTATGGCGCGCCAGGCTTCATTTTTGGCATGCTCTACGCGGATTATCAGCGGGTGAAGATGTATTTTGCGCGCACGTCGAAGCTCGCATTTTTAGCGCGCGGCAGCATCGCACTTTCATCGGTTTATTTGCTCGGGTTTTTTGGTCAGCAGATCATTTTTGGAAACCCTGCCGTCCGCTTCATTCTCGGCTTCATCGACGGGGGGCGGCGCGCGCAAGAACTGGTCTCCCAGGTAGATGCTAATGGGGCGTTTACAGCTGGTGCCACCATCCTCGCCTCTTTTGGCCTGCTGGGGTTTCAGCGCTGGCGTGAAGAACGCAGCGTCCTAATCGTAGACCGTCAAGCCATTCAAAACCCTCAAGACACCCTGGAGCCGCCGCATGAACAATCGTAAGTGGATTTTTGCTGGTCTTATCAGCCTCATCTTCGTTTTCGCGGGATATAACCTCTACAGCTATTTTAGCGAGCAACAGGTCATTCAGGCTGAGAGAGAACGCGTCATACAAGAGCGTCAGATCGAGCGAGACCGTGAACGGACTGAACGCGCCGCTATCCGGGCAGAAGAGCAGGCGAAACTTGAAGCTGATCAACAAGCTCAAGCAGATCTATGGGCAGCAGAAGAAGCCGAACGAAAAGAACAAAGAGACCAGGAACGCGCAGAGACTGAAGCCAATGCCCGCATCGCCAGAGAGGCGCGTGAGCAGGCTGAGCGTGAACAGGACCAGGCGCGCTTGGAGGCGCGTATTACACGGGCACGTACCAGGGAGCAGATTGAGGATTTCAGCCCAGAAACAGTCAATCAGATCCGCACCGTGTCACCGCGCTACCTTCAGGCCAATCCGGACGAAGCACTTTTTGTGAATGTTATTCCTGAGAATGGATTTGTGTATCCAAACGGGTTTGGTCAGCGTATATTACTCCGTGACCAGACCTCGTTTTTGATGATGGCGGCAGCCGTTTCACAAAATCCTGATGTTCTTGATACGATCATAGGCCTTGGCGCAGATATCAATGCAGCAAACGCAATGGGCTTCACGCCTCTTATGTTCGCTGCGGCCTACAATACGCCAACGATGGTCCAATACATCCTGGATCAAGGTGCAGACCCCTTAGTCCAATCGCTCGCGGGTGATGCCAATGCTTTGCATATTGCGGCCTCTATGAATCCCAATCCTGACGTCATGAATGTTTTGGTCAACGCGGGCATACCCATTGAAAGCATGATGCTTGATGGCGACACCCCACTTTTGCTTGCAAGCGAAGAGAACGACAACCTCGAGAGTGCTGAGCGTTTGGTTGAGCTTGGAGCCGATGTATCTGTATCTGACGAAGATGGCATGACACCCTTAGGTTTGGTCACGCTGCGGGTCGAGAATCGCGGGAAACGGTTCACTGAAATCAGCGACGAAGTAAACGAGCGGGTTCTGCAATCCTTGGCTTTAGGAGGACCAGAGCAATAATCTGCACCTTAGCGTATGAGACATAGAGCTGAGAGAACCCTGAAGGTTTCAGATGGGTTTGAATTTAAAACTTTAAGTGTGCTGCATGGGTAAATATTAAAAAAATCCCACTTGTTTCGCGAATCTATTTTAAAAAACTTTTACAAAGTTCTCCCTAATTAAGGGTGTAACTTGCCTCTTGCTAACGCTTTTCTCCTTAATTCTTGAGATTTTGTTTTCTTCTGGCCATTACTTAGGCTTTCAAAATCAGCGTGAGAATGGTGAGGGTTGTTGTCAAGCGGACTTTCAAAGCAATCAACGGGATAAGGCTCTTCAGATACTTCATGCGGCGTAAGCCCATATACTCCAGCAGAATTTAAGCCAAGAGATTTAAAATCATCCAAAGAATCCTTTGCCGTAGTCGTTGCTGATCGATCCAAAGACAACTTACCTTCATCTTTTTTTGTTGGAATGAATGCTAGCCGACTTGGGCCATCGCCTTCCATCCAACAAGGATTTACCTGTCGAAATTGAACTTCATCCTGGTCATCAATCTTATTCATTAATAATCACCGAAATCATTTCATCAAATGCTTCAAAAAACTTTGAAGAAAATCCTTCAAAGGATTTCATCTCGAATACTTTGCCATCATTAGAGCTCCCATCAATTTCCAGAGATCCGTCTGGCATTATTTCGACTGCAAAACTCCATCCAGATTTGTCAAACTCAATAGAAATACCACCGTCTTCGGTTGGGAATATACGGAAAATATTTGCTAGGTTGGACCGCATGAATATAATTTGAGTTGCACGCATTCCAGCAAGGTGAACTAACTGTTCACCTTGCTGGCCACCAAGCCAACCTTTTTCGACCGTAGCCAATTCTTGTAAGCGGTTCACGCAACGCATCAAATCTTCATCATATGGCCTGACCAGATCAACGGAGTGAACCTCTTCGATAGCCTTAAACTCATCATGTGCGTCTAGTGCTATTGATAATGAAAACTCAACCAATGTGTGGAGACTTCCGTCAAATTGTTCCGCTGGCATTGATACGCCATCAAGCGGCAGTCGAAGCTCGCCATATTCTTCTGTCAAAACTTGAATGGTGTTATGCGAAGCATCAACGCCAGTCAGCGTTCCAACGCTTTCAAATTCAAAGGTGTATGTTTCCCTAACTCGTGTAAGAAGATTCTTCCGCCGGAAGCCGTCTAGGCAAACCACGTTTCCATCTGCGCCGGTCGTGTTGCGAAACTCAATTTTTTCATCGTCTTGAATATTCGCACCAAGTTTACTCAGTGCATGAATAGCGTCTAATGGCAAAGCTTGAGGAAAACGCCCCTGCCCAGCATCATCAAAAATCTCAGCAACTCTTTGGTATGCACGATTGACGATTTCTTCCATCCCATCACCGAAATTTGGGAGATTTTGCTGTGCTAACTCTCTATCAAGAGCAAAGACTGGAATAGCGCTCCCACTTCCTATATCTGTTAGAGAGAACGAAATGCTCTTATCAAAACCACGAGGAACACGTTTTCTATCAGAATTGTTATGGCGAAACTCTTGCTTTGCAAGGGCTGCAATTAAATCGCGCAGCGCGGGTAAATCACCAAGAACGTCGAGGGGTAGCCGCGCCTGGTCAAACCTGCGCCCCACATAACGTAACGAGAATGATTTATCTTCCTCTTCCATAGCGCTTGAATCGCACGATATTGCTAGATTCGTCAAGCAGGCTTGAAAACGGGTGTAACTGCAACCCGCTACTTTGGCGTTCATTTTTCACCCCATTTTCCCTCTCAACCACTCCCAGGCGGCAACCACCTGCCGCAGTTCATTGGCATCGCCGCCCTTGTCGGGATGCGTTGCCATGGCGCGCTTGCGATAAGCCTTTTTAATCTCTTGCAAGGGGTAGGTTTTGCCAGGATCCAGCCCCAGCGTTTGAAGATGTCGGCGTTTCAGCTGCTCATCGAAGGACGGTTTTCTCGCGCCAGATATTTTATCATCAGCACCCTGTCCCCGGCTTCGCTCAGAACCTTGCGCCCTGCCGCTCGCTGATCCGTTTTTTTCATTTTCACCAGCACGCTTCCCTTTTTTGCGCGCCTGCTCGGCTTGCGCCTTCCAGTCCTGCTGAGTGCGTGATTGGCCGGTATTACCTCGCGCGGCCTCTTCTTGGGCGCGGTGCAAGTCATCTTCGACCTTCTCTTCCTGGGCTTTCAGATGCTCGTAGGCCGTGCGGTGACGCAGGGCAAAGATGATATCTTCCAGACCGCCCGCCCAGGCAAAGATCCCCGGCAGATTACGGATGGTCCCCGAGAAGAACCCCAGCAAAAACACCGTCCCCAAAAACCAGCCTAGGTTGCGGAACGGCTCAAACAGAAACACCCCCAGATAGCATAAGAAAATAAGCTTCCAGATGTTGGGACGGCTGACCATACGGCCCACAAATTTGCCGAAAAAATAAAACCCCACGAGGAAGGCCAGGAACAGCGGGTTGAACAAGATGGTCAGGAACCAATTGATGCCATCTTCCATCAGCGATCTCGCTCTTGAGTTTGCTCTAAGGTGTCGCGCTCAATCTTTGAGGGCGCTTCGCGTGCTGCACCGCCGTCGCGTTTGCGCGCCTCGTGTTGCTCGAGCTGCATCTGTGCGGCCCCCCAGCGGTCTGCCTGAACCCCAACGTTCTTCAGCGCGTGCTCACGGTCTTCAAAGGCTTTGTCCTTCAAAAAGCCAAGATGGGCTTTACCCTTGAGTTTGCCAAAGCGGGTTGGTCGGTCCGTTAGTCGGGTGAGGGCGTATTTAACGCCTCGGGTCTCAGCCATTTTACGCCATACCTCCCAGGCACGGGCCTCATCTTGAAACGCAGTCCGAAACAGGTTGCGCAGCTTTTCTTCTTGGAACTGCGCCTCGCTGACAAAACGGCGGGTGATCTGCGGATCTATCACGTGAGCGGCACCCGTTTGATCTGTTCTGAGGTTTGGATCTTGGGAATGAACGCAGGGCCAAACCGGCCGGGGATTTTCTTCAGCCGCCGGTCCTCAAAATACCCCCGCGTCTCAATCAGACCGGGGTTTTTGTTGGCCGAGACAATCACCGCCTGATTGTCGCCGATGCGGCGCACCGCGTCCGCGTTCAAAAGGTTAAACTCCTGGCGCTGCTGGCTCATATCCTCAATCTTATTGAGGCGGGTTTCGATAACCCGTCCGGCGATTTCTTCAAAAAACCCCGCTGTCTCAGGATCCGCGCCGCTGTAGGTCAGGTAGGTGTTAAATCCGCCTTGAATGCTTTTCGCATAGTCATGCCCGTAGCGGGCAGAGAGCTGGGCCATGGATTGCAGCACAATCGACAGGCTCACTTTGTATCCACGAATGGTGTTTGCAACCGATACAAAGCTCGGCAGCGTACTGTGTCCAAATTCATCATACAGAATATAGCACGGCAAGGTGTCCTTGGTCGGCATCCGGCGCATGCACGCGTTGAACACCGACCGGAAAAACACACTGGTCCAGAAGCCGTAATATTCCGCATGCTGGGCCGGGATGATGAAGAAGATTGCGGTGCGCTCTGATCGGATGCTTTCCAAATCAAAGGTGCTCTGGGCTGTCAGCTGCACGATGTTTTGGTTGGTAAATGCTCGCAGCGCGGTCAGCGCGTTGAGGGCAAAACTCTGCACCGCGTTCGGGTTCCCCGTTGTGGCCCCATTCCATTCTTCCCAAAGCGTCGTGTTCCCAGGGTTGAGCGGGTTGTAGGCCCATTTGATCACAAAGTCGTCCAGTGGACTGCCATCCGTGCCAAAGCTCTGAAGCAAACGGTATAAGTTGCCCAGGGTGAAGAAGGCCGGATCTTGGTATCCTGCGCGCTGCAACAGCTTCAGCAGCACCGATATCAGGCGCACTGCGCCGTTGTCCCAAAAGGCGTCCTTATCGCTCCCGCCGGATCCCGCCTTGATGAGAATTTCAGCCACCTGCTCAAGCTCAATATCTGTTTTGGCCTCAAGCAGAGGGTTGAACCGCGATGAATGTTCCAGATCCTCGGGGTTGATGGTCAGCACGCGGAATCCGTTTGCCTGCAAGTAGCCCGAGGTTGCCTCAAAGACTTCGCCCTTGGGATCGTTGATCACCATGGAGCATTGCCGCTTTGCCTTATCCATCACGTTCGGGATGATATACCGGCTGGTCTTACCAGCCCCCACGCGCGCCACCACACAAACGTTCTGGAAGCTTTCGCGCTCGGAGAGCCGTCCATCTTTACCGTCGATCAAAAGACCCCTGTTTAAGGGCGACAACAACGCACCCGTTTCTTTTGATGTCAAAAGGCGCGCGCCATCCGTGCGCTTGAGATACTTCCCGAATATCAAAGCATAAGCCGCATGCTTACTTGCGTCGGTCAGAAATCTTTTCAGCACGATGATCCTTTCTCAAATCTTCAAATTCTTCATTGTGATATCTTTGGGTTAAAGCCTTCAGAATGTGAAGGTATTTGGAATGAAGCCCCATCAAGGTGCCTGCCACGGCCAGCCGCACGGTGGCGGTTATATCGCGCAGGATCCGTGCTCATCGCGCAGATTGCCCTCTCTTCTGCCGTCAGTCACGCTCATGGCCTGCGTCACGTTCTTGCTCGGCCTCATGGGCGCGCTGATCGCTGCGGCGGCGGTCCATTTCCTCGCGCCATGCCTGCTGCTGCGGTGAAAGCGTGTCGCGGTCCTGCTTTTGTTCAACATCCGGTTCAGGCTTAGCCTCAATGTCTGGCTCAGCCGGATCTCGCTGTGGGTCAGCGTCTCTGTCCCGCTCCTGGCCTGTGGCCCGCGCGGCCTCATCCTGATAATCCGCACCCTGGCCTTCACGACCGCGATCTTCAGCCTCACGCGCCGCGTTCTGGCGCTGCGCCTCCGCCTCACGGTCAGGCGCTTTTTCTTTTTCACCCTCAGACGCGTCCAATTCAGGGGCCTGAACCCCCTCCATCATCAGACCTTCCACGCGGTCCGCCAGCTCAAGCCCTAGCGTCTTCAGACGGTGATTTTGACCCGTTTCATGGTCCGTTACCCCCAGCGTTTTACCACGAACATAGAGCTCAAAATTTTCCCGCCCTAAGGCCTGCATCAGGCTGTCGCGATCTTGGGCGTTTTCCAGCGCCGCGTTTACGCGGGCGCGCAGCTGGTCTTTCTTGGGCACTTCACCGGTGCGCCGCTCCAGCTCCGCTTCCCCGCGCGATTTGGAATGCTCAGCGCGCTTCTCAATCGCCACCTTCTGCTCCAGCTCCGGATAGGTTTCCAAAACATGGCGCTCAAGGCCTACCTGCACCTCGCGGAACTGAGCCTTGGTGAGCCGCAACCTGCCGGTCTCACCGGCCCGGTTCGAGCTGATCATCAGGTGGTAGTGATACGAATGATCCTTATCCTGGTGCAGACCCCCAAAGACCATATTGTCGGGGCAACGCGCCGCGATATACGTCTCAGCGATAGACTGAAGACGGTCCTTCTGCTGCTCCGGGCTCAGCCCTTGAGCCCGCGTGATCGAGATGATTTCATGATAGAGGTAGACCCCGTTTTTGCGCCGAGACAACAGCGCGCCGTTGCGCTCAAATTCAGCCCGGATATGCGCCGGATCACGGCCCCAAACATTGTGCCGGATGCGATGGACCTCCTGCCCCGCGTCGCGGTCGATATAGCCGATTAGCTGCCCAAAGCTGCCCACCTTCCGGCTCATGGATTTGACTATCATGTGCCGTCTTCCGCATCGCCTGACCGGGCACCACCCAGGCCAGATGAGACCTGCGCGATGGACGCCTTCAGCTCGGATTGCAGCGTATGGATGTGCAGGAATACTTCCTGCGCATCGAGCACATGGGCGATGCGATTGCTGTGCCGCGCCATCTGGTTGACGTTGTTCGCAATCGTGCGAATGACGCGATCCAGATCGGCCAGCTGCTGCGTCAGCTCCTCAGGGACAGGAGCGCGTCCGCCCTCCGCATCGAGCGCAAGACGCTTGACGTAGGCCGCGACAGGGACGCCTGCGTCCTTCGCGCTGCGGGCAATGCCGCGATACTCAGACAGCGAAAATGTCAGGTTCACGCGCTTGGCGTGATCCTTATATTGCTGGCGGTAGTCTCGTTGGTATTGGTCTCGTATCATACGGGCTAAAAGAGTCTAAAAAGGGTTCAAAGGGAAACGCGGTGATACGCGATTTTTTCCCTTGTTTGGGGATGCAAGGGGGCGAAGCACCCCTGCCAAGATGCGTTTCGGCGAACAGGTTTCAGGCCAGCGAAGCGAGGCCACAAAAACTGTTCGTTACGAACACGCAATCTTGCTAAGCGCGTCCTCCCATCATTGTGCCCAATTCTCACGCTATGTCAAAGTGGGTTCTTCACAATGGCTTCACAAATAGGCGCGCGGTGGTCTGGGTGAGCTTTGGGGGAGTGGCGATTTCGCCGGATGTATGGATTTTGTCAGGGTCAGCCACGACAAAAATGCCAGAATTTATGACTGGCATTCTTGTGGGTGAAAAAGAAAAAGGGGGGCTTAGTTTGCGCCGCAGCACTTTTTGTATTTCCGGCCTGACCCGCAGGGACAGGGGACGTTGCGGCCCACCTTCGTGGTCGCAAACGGGTCGTGAGCTTGGTTTGCAGGGACATCCCAAGGCATCCCATCAAAGAGCGCCTCGGGCGGAAGTCCTTTCGTGAAGCGATTGATTTCCAGAACGCTGTCGATGATAAAATCGACCGCGTAGTCATCTTTCTCAGCTTGTTCGGTCTGCGAGTATTTGCTGCGCTCGCGCCCAAATCGCGCAAGGCGAAATATTTCAAGCATCGCAAACGACGCGTGGGTGTCGTCACCTCGACTCATATTTTTCCAGGCATCGGGTCTCAGCGCGACAACGGACATAAAGCCGTCCATCCAGAACTCCCACAATACTTCGCCCGTTGCGTCCACTTCATCGATGACCGGGGCGAAATACGCGGGCGGGGTGAGCATTGTGGCAACACGGTTGTAGTGCCCCATAATCAAATTCATCAGCGATTGCATCTGCTCCATAGAGTCGAATTCAGGCGCGCCGCGCGATCCCCAGACTTGGGCCAACCATTCACTGGGCGGGATCATCTCTGGGCACACCAAGAGCCCTACGCAAAATCCATCAAGTTCGGATAACAGCATTCCGCCATGCTCTTCGGGCAACGCCAAAAGAGCATCATCAAGGCGCTTGATATCCTCGGGGCTATGCCAATCGCTCAAAGCTCATATCCCCGTTTGCGCTTCGCTCTCATATGGTCAGTCAGGGCGTTCACCGCCTGCCCTTCATCTGCGTAGTGCGAAAACCGCACCTGACCCGCACTGCCGATACGGCCCCATTCGCGCACGAGCGACGCGCCTCCAAACAGGTCGCGCTGCACCATCATCAGGTAAAACCGGTGCATCTTCTTTGATGGATTAACCCGGCGCAGGTGCAGCCGGTCGGGGAACACTTCAAGCTGAGCGGAATCATCAAGCATTGGGCAACCTCAAAACGTAGTAATAATACCATATCAGGTATAAGTTGTTCTTACCAACACTTCATATAGGTTCGGGCTTGGAAGCTTCAGAGCATTCTGCTAAACGTAAAGCATGTAATATAGGGGATTAAAATGCTGCAAGGATCGATCAAAACAGCATGCTGCGCGTGGTGTGGTGGTTTAATGCAGGCAGACATCCAAGCGTGTGACAACTGTGGGGAAGCTCCATCACCAGCCTTTCCGCGCACGATGACCAAGCCGCAACTAGTTTTCAAGTCGGTTCGCAGGCTCTAGCCTGTAAACCAAGTAGACCTTAGCGCGATAAAAGGGCGGTGTATCAAAAAAACCTTCAAAGATTGAAGGTTTAGTGAAATAAGACTTTTGCTTGCATCACATCAGCAGGTGCACAAATAAGATTAGCGAGCGCAACGAAACCCAAAAGTAGTATTATAGGCGCTTGCCGTGTAATGGAGAGCTAGCGTGAAAACGCCTATATGCGAGCCATGATGCGAACCTCCTCCACGGATAAATACATTGTTCGGCACTCCTTGTGCGCTAAAGACATTTCCCATCCCTTGAGCTCTTCCTCCCCCAGTCGCAGAACCATATTTTTGCATGTCTATAGCTGCATATATTCCATCATCATCAATACTTGCTGGTGCTGAACTTCCCGCCACGCTAGTCTGCCCTACATCAAAGCCGCTTCCATCTATAGTATTGGCCTTGTTCACATGTTCCCAGACATTTCCAGAAAGATCCCAGATAACTCCCCCTCCTTGGGAGAGTTTATGCGAGCGACGCGGATTGCAAGTTGCCTCTCCAGGTCAGGTTTTAGTAGCGTAGGTTCTGGGTTCGGTATTTCCTCACGTTCTATTACAGCCAAGATTACCGTCACCCGATACCCCATTAAAGATATTTCCTACTCCAACCGCTCCACTGTTCCAGTTTTGAGAGTTGGGATCTACAAAACCATTGACAACTTCCCAGTCATTTCGAGGATTGGCTTCTATACTCCGAGCTACCGTCATCCACTCATTATTCGTGATGAGATGGTAGCCAGGGCCCATACTTTTACAGGCTCCCATAGCTTCAGCTTGGGTAATGTCTGCAATAGGATATTTTCCCGCTTGGGAGACGATAGCTTTATTCTGAACATAGGATACCGTGTTCCAATTTGAACCTAATGAATTTGGTGTATCGGCATCCGCGTAACTCATTTCGTACTGCGCAACACAAAAACCGTTTTGGGTATTAAATTCTGGATTCCCAGGGACTCAGATGAAGCCTTCTGGGCAGTTGTCTGGAGCATCTCTTCACATTCGTACACTCAAAAGAGCTCAAAGCGTATAACCACTTCCTGTAAATCTTAGTCCATCATTATTAAAAATGGCAGTGTAGCGTTGAGGGGCCCCTAATATATTGAGGTCCCCTGATGCTCTATTTTCTGGGATATCTTGAGCTGGAATATTGAGCGTATCATCTTCGGCTGAAACAAGAATTCAAAGATTATTCCCGTACACTTTAGGAAAGCGGTTTGTGTAATCTGCCGCATAGGTCTGCTTATTTGGTTGTAGGGTATTTTTTATGAGCGTTTCTTCCATAAAAGCTAAGAGTTGCAAGCTCTTTCGGTCTTTGGTGAGGTAGTAGGTGAAATAACTATCATCTTTTGGATCTTGTCATCCATTGGTATAGTCCATTGTTTCCATAACATTAATTCACACATATCCTTGGTAGGCAATTAGTCACTGAGACCCACTTGCTGTAATTTCAATATAATCATCGGGAAGAGGGAGAGACTTGGTTGAAGCGTAGACTTGCAGCGCGTCAGAGAGCTTTGTGAGCTGGGAGTATCTATTTGAGTCTCTTGCTCCCGCAAGGTATCCTGAATACGAGATAAATCATACCGTAGATAATATTCAAACAATGGTAATAACCACAATGAGTTCGACGAGGGTGAAGGCTAGGGGATGTCGCGTAGGCATGAGGTCTGTCTGCTTCATAATAAAGTTTTAAGAATAAAAAGTTCCCTCCGCTCGGAGAAAGGTTCTCAAATATGCATGCAAGCTGCATACGAATAAGGTAATGAAAAAATAGAGCTTGTCAAAAAAAGAGCCCCCGAAGGGACTCTTGAATTTTTAAAAGAGCGAAAGTTGAACGGGTTTACCGTCATCTTTCATCTCAAGCCATGCCGTGACAAAGACAAGCGGGCCACCGGCCCCTTCCACCGGATTGCGCGGGCAGAAGTGTGAGCGATATCCAGTTTGAGATATCGGATGCGGTTTGCGATCGGCGGTCACGATTTCTAGGTGGGCGGTATCTCCGCCCAGCCACTCGGGGCACCACCGTATGGTGATGACCTGCCCTTTCCAGTCCAGCTGATATTCCTCATAATCGCTCGCCATGCGACGCCTCAAAAGTCAAAGCCAAGCTGTGCTGGCTTGACGGTTGGGGTGTCGGTTTGCGTGGAGCTGGGCGTTGCTGCCGCTTTTGGTGGCGGCGCGTGGGGCGCGGATTGCTCCGTGGCCGACGCTTCGACCTCGAGGCTCTCGTTGTTCCGGCGCAGCCGGTACTTCCAAAACCCAAGATGGTGGGCGGGCGTGTACCAAACTTCGCGGATGTCCCAGCTTAAGGTGTTCCCGACGATAATCTCGGCGGGCACATTCCAAAGGCTCAGCTGCGTGTAACACATCAGCGCGGCATTGCGGTCCACGTCAATGCACTGCACCCAAAGGT
>Ga0307981_1001470_pt1 | contig 21012 bp, 15 predicted proteins | sample OrgLakmetagen987_FD_201849 | JGI IMG/M metagenome (GOLD analysis project Ga0307981, IMG submission 201849) | Saline water microbial communities from Organic Lake, Antarctica - #987 | ecosystem: Environmental > Aquatic > Non-marine Saline and Alkaline > Saline | place: Antarctica: Organic Lake... | reverse complement strand
TCATTGCATCGCATCGCATCGCATCGCATCGCAGTATCGCATCGGTCATCATCATCGAGGTCATCACTGCTGATATGTACTTATGACCACTTTAAATTGTCATAAGTCATTCAGTAATCCTAATCTTCTTCAAGACGTCTGTCCGTTGCGAGGAGTAAAGCCTACCTCGTACGTCAGTGAGTTTGTCGGCGCCGTGGATGTTGGATGTGGCAACTGCCGACACAGACCCAGGCATTTGTGCAGCTTGCATAACATCGCAGAGAGCAAAAGAGATCGACCATCGACCATCATATAGCCATATCATACCTTAATATTACAGCTACAGAAGAAGGCACCTCTTGCTGTATCATCCATTCATTCCCATTCATTCTTCGACAGCATTTGAATCGATAATCGATTCATTCGTTCACGTTGCTTCGATTAGCATGATTCCATTGACCGTTGCCGTTCTTAGGACAAGATCGCAGCTGCAGAGTCATCGACGACTCTCTGCGCAGTTATTGTCGTCCTTAACATCCGTGACGTCGTCATCGTCTGTAGGAGGATCAGGAGCAGGGAATTCCATTCTCACCAATAACAACTTGGCGATGGCGTCCATATGGTCCAATCATCACTTGCGCAAGGCTTCTACTACTGCCACAAGTACGAATAGCAGCAGCAATTGCGATCGTGACCAGGAGCATGGAGGGCCCAGCATTCCGTCAACGTCAACAACCATCACGATACCGTCACCCCAGTCGGGAAAGTACAAGCCAGCAGCAGGACGCGCCGGAGCCCTCGGGTCTGCCCTGGGCACGGACTGCAGCATGATTGCTTCCAATCATCGGCACACCCTCTGTCCTACTACTAATACTACTACTAGTATGCAGATTCGCTGCATGTCAAAGATGAAGGACGAGTACGGCGCCATGGATGATTCAGGCCATACCTACGAGTATTCGGGTACCTACGTCTTGGAATCGGGTCAAACGCTACAACATCCGCAATTGCGATACCAAACATACGGCAAACTTAACGCCGCGGCAGACAATGTCTTGGTGGTGTGTCACGCCTTGACGGGCAACGCCTCGCTCCACGCCTGGTGGGGAGACTTGTTGGGCCCAGGCCGCGCCTTTGATACCACAAAGTACTTGGTCGTTTGCTGCAACATTCTAGGCAGTTGTTACGGCAGTACGTCGCCCGCCAGCATCGACCCCGCCACCAAACAGCGCTACGGTACAGACTTTCCAGACGTGTCCGTCAAGGATACCGTGCGACTGCAACTGCTCCTATTGCAACAAGAACTGGGCGTGAAATCCGTAAAGGCTGTGATTGGCGGTAGCTTTGGAGGCATGCAGGCGGTCGAATTTGCCGTGCAAGCGGGCTCGGCCAATGCCGACTTTACCGATGCGGCGGGCAACCCGTATTGTCGAACCGTCATTCCCATTGCCTGTGGTGCGCAGCATACCGCGTGGCAGATTGCCGTGTCCCAAGTCCAAAGACAGGCCATTTACTACGATCCAGCGTGGCAGTCGGATGATCCCTTTGGGGCCACGGCGGGTCTACAAGTGGCGCGCCAACTTGGCATGGTCTCGTACCGAACGCCGATGGGATACTCGAGCAAGTTTGGGCGGCAATTGAAAACAGGCGACAGTCCACCATACGGATCAAACGCCAAGTGGCAAGTCAAAAGCTACTTGGAGTACCAAGGTCGCAAGTTCTTGGGACGCTTTGATCCAGTCACGTACGTGAAAATGACGGAGCAAATGGATTCCCACGATGTGGCACGCGGACGCGGAGGCTCCATCCCGCAAGTCTTGGGCAGTGTCGAAATTCCCGCACTCGTCATGGGCATTGATTCCGACGTTTTGTATCCCTTGGCCGAACAAGAAGAATTGGCCGAGCTCTTGCCGGCTGGGCGCTTGCAAGTGATTCATTCGGACGACGGGCACGACGGATTCTTGCTCGAGCAGGACCAAGTGGCGGCGCACATTGTCGACTTTCTCAATCAACACGACTAAACATACCGTATATTATATATATACAACGAGATAGGAATGATTCAACCTAACCATTACGCTTGCCTGCACGCATACTAGCTAGCAACAAAAATATTCTATCGGGGCATGTCGCGAGAATAAGTCGAGTGACTGCCCGTGGTGGTGGTGGCGTCGATGCAGAGCGTTTGGTGGCAGTCTACATAAAGCTAAGGTGACGGGCGGGCGCAATGGTAGGGTTTGGTGGCAGTCTACATAAAGCTAAGGAGACGGGCGGGCGCTATGATAGGTCGGTTTGTGTGGTTTAAAGTTCCTGGCTATTGCTATTTTCTTGTACGTGTTACATTTCTTTTTCACATGATAGATACAGAGATAGTCGTTCTCTTTCGTTCATGATACACAAGTTGGATACAGTCATTGGTTTGTTCGTCTTGGTAGTGTTTGTGCTGTGTGGTTACTGCTGTACTCTACAAGCCTTCGTCAAAGTTCACTGGGCTCGTGGAAGCCGGAACTTGGACCAATCGCTTGGCGTCTTGAATACGCTGCGAAGTCACCTGTCGCTTCTGCGCTTTCGCGTCATGCAGGTTGGTAATAATACTTTCGAGGTGATTGAGTTGGCTTTCGTCGTCGCTGTTGTCGCCAGCAATAGCCCTTGTAATTCTTTCTTCTTCAAGGTAAATGTTATCTTCTGAAATCTCGCCGCTGCTCTTAGTATCGAGCAAGGCCTTTCCAGCGCTCTCGCGAATTTTGCGGATTGCCTCCGTGTTGGAAGACTCTTCAGTGTTGCTTGGCGACACACTTCGTTGCTGTTGATTTCTTTTGGCCACAGCCAGCATGTCAAACGTGTCGGCTACCTCGTCGAACGAGCCCGTGTTCTTAACGTTTTCGCTTTCCCGCTGCGTCGGAGGTACAAAGGTTCTTCGACTGGGCGCTAAAGACTCTAATCTTGCCTTTGTTGGAGAAGTCGGAGGTACAAAGGTTCTTGGACTGGGAGATAGTCTTGCCTTTGCTGGAAAAGCGTTTCTTGGGGATACAATTGAGCGTCCCGGGGAAACAGATCTTCGCTTCTCTTGCATTTTACTCTTGAACGTACTCAATTCAGCCCCAAGGCGTTCCTGAGATGATCGAATCATGCTCGATGTCTTCAGTGCCTGATCCAACTGGAAGCGAAGGTTGCGAGCCTTCTGGGAAGGCGTCGTTGAATCCTGCGAGACAGAAGAGCTAGTGCGGTGTACTTGAAGGTATGAAGGGGCCGAGCGACGTCTTGAACCAGTGGGCGGTGTCTCTTCGACCGACATGCCGTCGGTTGATCTTGATGAAGATGGATCAGAGAGGTCGGTAACGTCAATGATACTCTCTGGGAGGGGACTGTCGTTCTGGACACGCTGCTGCAATCTACCCTCGTCGTATACAACCATATGCTTGACGATATTGTCGTAGCGAGAGAAAAGCTCATTGACATTGACAGGGTCTGATCCAAGAGACTCGCAATCCCCAGTGCCGTTTCTCGTTCGGAGCCGATCAAGAACTGTTTGGAGACGAGACGACCGAGCGAACTCTTTACCGGTGCGTGTGGTACGGATAGTAACGGAATCGGGGACTGTTTCGGCAGTTGATACAGTCTGTGTAGGAGACGATGGGCGTCCCGATGCTGTTTCCGAGATACTATCAATCCCACGATGCTGATCGGATTGCGTCGCCTCGTTCTGGCGTGGTGCCTCGCTTGGAGCAACGCTGCTTTCAATCACAGCACTCGCACTAAGAGCAACAGCCCCCCAGAGAGCCACGTCTCGGACAGGTACACCAGACTTACCACCGGCATCACTGTCGGATCTAGTCAATGCCAAAAGAAGACTCGTCTCGTCCACGTCAGATAAACTCAACACCTCTTCTTGGCCTTCCTCGACGATTCGATCGATGATCGCAGACGATCTCGCGGAATTTGAAGGACTATTGATGGAAATCGGGGTGTTTTTTACTGCTCGATTTGCCGGGGAAACAGCATCTTGATCGGAGCTGTAGCCACGCTCTGGTGGAGAAAAGAGGGGCTCTTCACCACTGCCGCTCCCGAATCTAGCGGACGTTAGTGCACGTTGCGCCGTTGCGATCGAACCGACGCTGTTCGCCTTCGAAGCAACCGAGGGGGGCACAGAAGTAGCAAGTGAAGGAGGGGCATCAAGTGGTTCTTCGCCGCTTGCGCTGCCGAATCGACACAGCATGGCTTCGTGTCGCTCGGATGCTCCGCCTGGAGTGGTAGGTAGCGCACCCGAGCGCGAAGCAGCCTGATCGGCTTGATCCGCTTTGGTGTCAACTGAGAAGTTGGTTTCAAGAGGCACGAGAACAACGCCACTCCGCTTCATCGACATTCCAGAACTCTTGGGGATCTGCGGACCGGGAGAATATCGACTCGTAGTAGTGGTAGACTTGATTTGCGGAGTCGTACTCACATCAATTTCAGATGGAATTTGTCGATTCGAGTCCGAGCTTGCATTTGAAGACGATGCACATGTTTTGCTTCCACTCTCTTGCTGGGAATCCCCGGCTTCTTTCTTGATGGAGATCTCTTGTGGAATAGTAGCGTTGCGAGTTCGAAGTCTTGCACTCTTGGATTGAGATCTCAAGCTCGTTGTCTCAATTGTGGAAGGGTCCCACGTCTTATCCCCGTGTTTCGAACGACTGCGAGAAGAGGAACGCGATCGTCGTCGAGCGAGTGCCGTCGCTGCTACTGTCGTTACTCCAGCTGCTGCAACAACTTGCAATTGGGAATTGCGTTGGGCTTTCATCAACATTTCATCATTCAGTTGCGACGTGGCCTGTGGCAACTCGGTTTCCTTGGCATGCAATGCCACATCCGCACTTGATGACGAGGCTTCAATCTCTGCATCATTGTTGGATGCCACATCCGCACTTGATGACGAGGGTTCAATCTCTGAATCATTGTTGGATAACAATACATCCACAACCGGAGCGACCGTAATTGTATCGCTAGTCGCTACTCCGCCAGCAACAGAACGTTCATCTCGTGTCGTGGACCAGGGAGCCCAAAACAACGAGCTCTCGCGTTGTACCTTCGATTCTGGATCCGTAAGAGGCTTCTTCTCGGCATTGGAAGCTTCAGATACTTCGTCGTGGTTAGCACAAAAGAAAGGAAGCCATGGTGATTCATTGTTAGCGAGAGCTCTCTCGCTCATCTCGTCGTTTCCATCACTCCTGCCTTTTTTCTCTTTGTCGCTTTCATCGTTGCTATCACCCGGTTCGCTTCCGATAGCCGAGGCAACAATAGCGCCAGCCGCAACAGCTCCGGCCACAGTTAAACCTGCTCCAGCAACATTCTTAATTGGCGTGCTTTCCGTATTGGCCTTGGCTTCGGTCTTGATCTCGAGGACGCTTGAGCGACTCTCGGTGGGAGCAGTATTCCCTCCTTGACCCTGATCCGAATTGCCTTTCATAGAACTACCGACAGAGACACCCGTTGCAGCTGCCGCTGCAAGTGCGAGCGGTGAAGTGGCAGTATCGTGGTTGCTATTGCTGGTACCCTTTCCGTGATTGGTCGTTTGCGGAGACGTGGGGGTGCAGAGGATTGAGTTGGTTTCAGATGTCTGGTGACTGACAGGAGTTGTACTCTGAGCGTCATGCTGTCCTTGTGTTCGATTCGAATTGCTGCGCATGGCGTTACCGACGAATGCACCAGTCACTGCGGCCGCTGCCACGCCAAGTGCCGAGCCAACCGACGGTGTGGCTCTGCATTCTTTAATTTCCACAGTTTTGGTAGGTTCTTCGACGCTCGGAGTATTCTCGTCAAAAAAAAGAGCTAGTACACCAGATTCACCACCGGCTGGAGTCGAGGCAGCAATTCCTCTTGTTAGCACCGTTTCCGGTGTCGGAGCGTGCCGCGCAGCATTCTTTTCTAGCGTAGATCGTGGAACGGATCTCACGGGAGCGATCTCTGGCTTGGGAGCGAAACTTGGTGAGCTTCTGACAGCTTGGGATTTGTTTTCGTTCTTCGAGACGAATACCTCGTGCGCTAGGGTCGAGCCTACCATGCCTCCAACACCTCCAACGATAATCGAAGAGACTGGTAAGCTGTTCCGTCTGTTGTTGTCTTCTTCTTTCAAGCCTGCTGTAGTTTCAGAGCGCTGCGACTGGACAGATTGCGCTGAATCGGCTTTACCGATTTTTATCTCCTTCTCCGAACCATAAACGACAGCCTCAGTTCCCGAATTGGCTTCAACAACTTCTTTCTTCTTCTCTGAACCGCAAACGACAGACTCAGTTCCTTCACAGATAAAATCCAACACATCATAGTGAGTGGCGGCCCTTGCAAGAACGCTTCCAGCGACAATATCTCCAGTCGGTACTGTAGAGATCTGTGTGTTGGTGGTTTCCGTGACTTGTTGGATATCAAGCGCACGAGCAAAGGGTTTGTCGCTCGCATCCTGTGGCGGCGAGATACTCAAATGACTGTCCTTGACAATATTGTCAACCACCTTCGAAAGGTGTCTGTCCTCTGGAGAGGGAGGCTTTCCACGGGCCGAATTTGGGGCAGCATTTACGATTCCTCGAGTGGAGACAGACTCTCCAGCATTTGCGTTTCCCCGATTTGAGACAGAATCTCCAGCATTTGCGTTTCCCCGAGTGGAGACGGACTCTCCAGCATTTGCGTTTCCTCGGGTGGAGATAGAATTGGCCGCGCTATCCGTGTAGACATCATTACCAGAGAGAAATCCCTGCCCGACGACACTTGCTTCAATATAGTCGAAGAAGTCCTTCTCGGGAACGTGGCTCGCCTCCGAGTGGGTTTTACCCTCTCCACATAGGAGCGTACCATTTGATCGACGATTTGCAGCAACGAAATTCTCGTACTCGTCAGCATCATCGAATGAATGAATGTCTTTCGTACCCTCAAGAATACCATCAAGCAGGCCAGCTCCAATCGCACTCGCAGCAGCCTTTCCGATAATAACGCTATTATCTTTCGACTCGGAGACAACAATATCTCTGACCTGATAGGGAACAATTTGATTCTCCGCGACACTTGCAGAGCTCGTAGATGATTCGTCTCCAAAAGACGAGGCGTCGCTTGCCTGCGGAGGCTTGGAATCTTGAACTTGCGTTACAGCGACATCTTGAACAACAATGTCGTTTCGGTGACCACAAAGAAGCACCTCTGTACCCTCAAACAAAGCGTCAAGAAAGTCGCGTTTCATCGGTGTTGCGACCGTGGAAACCTTGACATCTGTAGTGGAAGGCGCTGAAGAACGCAATTGGGTGGCTTCAGTCTCGACTTCCAATTTCTTTGCCGTCTTCTTGATGGCAGAACTCTTGCCAAGCGCCACTGTCTCCGACTCATTGATAAGTTCATTGATCAGTTCTCTGGTTGCGTTTGGTTCCGTGTCCTTGGTGACGTTTGATGCACCAGAAACTGCTTCGTCGCTTCTCTGCTTTAGTTGCTGTTCAACACCGGAAAGCTCAAGCTCAATATCTTCCGTGTCCGCAAAGCCAGCGCCCTTCACTCTACCCAAAACGGCCGGACTTCCGTTGATCTCTCTCGTCTCTACGAGATCAATATTGTCGACTCGATCGGTCTTGTTCAGAACAGTGTCCACGACAGCCGTGCCGTCTGACTGCTCGCGTGTCTCGGCTAAATCATCTGTGCCGGTATCGTCGAATTCATCGGTCTTGTTAAGAGCTGTGTCCGCAACAACCGCCACGTTAGCCGATTCATTAGATTTCTCGCATGTCTCAACCAAACCAGACGGATTATTGCTCGAAGACTCCAACAAACAAGATGGAGCAACGCTTGAATCCTTGCTCGAAGCCTCTTGGGTCTCCACGTTACTTCCAGATGCGCCTGAAGACAAACTCATGTCGGTCAAATCAATAGGGTTCGATTCACTTGACCTGAGAGCTCTGATCTCGTTGGCCTTGTCCTCGGTAATATCAACACCCTGGACGACCACAAGCGCTTCCTTACCGTTACCTTTTATTGGCGATTGCAGAAGCTTTGACGCAAAGTCCATTACGCTTTCAAGTGCTGACAAGCGGGGGGATACTGGAGAGTCATAACTGCAACGCTGGGAAACGATCTTGCCTTCGGCACTCTTGGAAATGGTCTTGCCGGAGTCATCTACCTTATTCTTGGGGCTGACATCGAACAGCCAGACAGCCTCTCCTTCTTGCTGGTCGAGATCCGTATATGACTCAACGTCCGTCAAGTCAATCAAGTCAAGCTTCGACTCATTAGGACGAGGGGGCGTCATAGGTTCAGCCATTAGCATAGTAAGAAATTCATCGCTTGGCTTGTTCTGCAAAGACCGCTCATCGAAGGATACCTCCAGCATAGATCCAATGCTCCATTCCTTTATGGATCGATCGAGAGAATCCAAGTCGGTCGGGATCGCTTTATCACCCTCGATTGTGTCTTCGCTTTCTTTCTTTGCTTTGAGCACTGCCTCAACAAGTAGCCTTTTCGAGGTTGGGCTCAAGTCCTTCATGTGACCCAGCACTTCTTGCTTTGAATCGGGCGTCAAGCACAGCATATCTTCACCAAACTTGACAACTTTGTTCACAAGCGATCGGTTTTGTTCTCCGGCAAGCTGGTCACTGGACATCATCTTGAGATCTGCATGCTGCTCTGGAATCGTGTCAAGAGCAATGGGTGGATCAAAGTGACTTTTCTTGGCTCCCTGACGTCTCCTTTTGGGACTTTCTTCCAACGCCTGATACCGATCAATCTCGGAAGATGCGTGGTAGATCTCCAAACTTGCATCTTCGCCGTCCGCAACAGTTGGATCGTCTCCATTGTGAGAAAACTCTTGACCATCGGGCTCTTTGCGGGCAAGCACCTGACTTTGCTCGTCAGCTGAGGGAACGGGAACTCGACCGAGTGGCTCCTTCGGTACGGGAGCTGTCGTCCATTTGTCGGCAGAGAACAAGTCGTCACCATCCTTGTCGGCGAAGAAATGGCTTGGCTTGGCCTTGTTAGAGGCTCTTGGGGTATTATCAGGGAGCTTCCTCTTGGGGCTTCCGGTTTTGACAGCAGCCACCGCCCTTTCTTCAATACGGTTGGGTCTACCACCGGCAAGTGCCCCCACCACCCTTTTTTCAACAGGGTTGTGTCTACCACCGGCAAGTGCCACCACCTCCCTTTTTTCCATACGGTTGGGTTTACCACCAGCAAGTGCCCCAATGAGTAACTGACAAGGATTAAGAGTGACTTCCATACCCATTTGACCCGTGTCCTCAGAATCCTCTTGCTGGATACTCCACTCAGTTATAGAATCAGCAAGCGCAGCATCGGGATGAAACATCTTTGCAAAGCCACGCGGGGAGTAGTCGTTTTCCAGAGGAGCGTAACGATCTACATAGCCATCGCCCGAAGCTTCCGAAGAAACAGTCTCCAAATCGTTTCGTGTCTCGCCCATCCTCGACACATCGACGGATCCTTCAGCCACGACATTGTGCACTGGAAAGTAGCGAAGCGACTGGTCGAGATCCGATATCGCTTCGTCGGCAGACATCACAAGCTCTTGAATGGGGATAGACAGATACTCCGCCGTAGTCTCTGGGGGAGGTGGGTCACGCAGATCCTTCTTGCTCTTGCTCGCACCTTCCATCGCTTGGCGAGCGAGAAGCCTTGCTTCTTGCGAAGTGATCGAGCTCTTTTGCCCTTGTTGCTGAGACTTAAACTTTTCGGCCTTGAGTTCAGCTTTTCTCCTTAAATTTCCTTTCGTGTCGTTGGCTTCGGCAAGGGGAGGTGTGAGAGTAGTGCTTCCCGTTTTTCTCTTTACCTTTTTACGCGGTGAGACAGTCTTTTTCCGTTTGACTGGCGAACGCATCGGAAGAGTCGACTCGAGAGCCGCCATCATGGCCGCCGCATCCACCGCTGGAGCAGGAATATCGTCGTCCGAAGAGTCACTGAATGGATTCGTCTTGACAGTGAGCGTCGGTCTTTTGGGGGAAGCGCTTGGCTTGGAGTTCTCCCCGACCATAATCACATCCGCGTCACTCTCCTTTACAGCCTTGGTTTTTGGCGATGCAACTTTTTTGGACTTAGGCGACTTGTAATTGGGACCTTTGAACTCCTTCTTGAGCACCTCTAGCGCATTCCTGTCGCCTTCGGCCGAAAACTTGGACTGGGGACTCTTACTCTTCTTGACAGAGGGAGAGATCTTCGCTGGATCGACACCAGACGCAACGACAGAGTCGTCGGGATCGGATTCAACAACAGCCTTTGTTCCGTCGTCCTCGACGGCGGCAGGAACATCGACATCATTGGTAGTGTCTTGTGGCATCAGTGCCAAGGTTGCTCCAGTCACCAACATTTTCTGGGCGTGGAAGGCCGAGGCAGCAAACGCTTCCTTCCATTCAGGTGCCATCACTTGCTCCAGCGCGTTACAGTCGGGCGCATCCACTGACGTGCGATACGTAACGGGAGACGTCGGAGGATCCGACGGTGGTTCGAGGCTGTTAGTGACGCTAGTAGCCGCGGGAGGAGACTGGGGTGTCGGAAAAGGGACAATAAGCTCGTGTCCAGGAGGCATACGAGGCGTTGGGTTCTTGCGAGCACCATCAAGGTTCAAATTCACCGCTTGGGCGACCCCGGCCATCTTGGTGTTGTTGACACGTGGGGTAGCAGCAGCATTACCAGGCGACATGGTGTTGTTGACACGTGGCGTAGCAGCATTGGCCAATATGGCTTCGGAATGCGACTTTTTGGACACGGTCCTCTTGTTCAGAGGCTTGGTCGCAGAAACAGCAACAGGCGCAGCAGCAGCAGTAGTTGCGCTCGCTCGAGGGTTCATGCGGCTCAAGAGCGCCTTGACCTTTTCAAACGCAATCTTCTTTTCCTTGTCGTCCTGGCCAAGCTCCAATGAGACAACATCAGGAGAAGCAGCAGCAGCCGGGGCAGCCGTAGTGTTTCCGACTGTCTGTGGCGCAATGGCTTGCAAGGTTGCGAGCGTCTTGTTCTCTAGGAAGGTGGGTTTGTTGTTATTGGTGCGCGGAGGCACCGAATGCTCGACAGCAGTCTGCACCGCCACGCGATCCAACGTAATGGGAGAGTTACCCATGAACTTGAGACCTTTATCGAGATCCATAATCTTCTTCTTGGTTTGGTCCGTCGTCAGGGGCTGGACTTTTTCAAACTTTGGTCTGCGAACAGCAGCGGGTGGCTGAGGACGCAAGGATTGCTTTTCAAACATCAAGTGTTGTTGGTCCGCTGTGTTGGCTGCAATCGCTTTGGCTGTCAGATTCTTAGTACCATCCGCATCTGGAGCAAAAGCGTGCTCGTACAAAAACTTGGACGAGTCGTCGCCACCTTGATCGGAAAACTGATAATTGGCACCGTCGTCCGAGGCGACTGGTGGGCGCTTGGTGGTTTCGGCAGTAGAAGTTTGGAGGGCCACTGTCGTTTGGTTCAACAAGCGAAACAAGGCGTCTTGATCCGAAAGGCTGGACATGGCCTTGGAGGTAGAATCCTTGCCATCATCGTCGGTCGGCGAAAACTTGATTTTGCGAACAGGTGGAGGAATCTTTTTTCCTTTACCCTTATCATGATAGGAAGCCAACTTGCGCGAGCCAAAGGGATTTCCCTTTGCTTTACTGAGAAGTGAAGGGAATCCCATGCGCTTCTTTGGCTTGGCGGAATCGTTATTGTTGTTGGGCTTGGAAGCCGTCGCAGTAGCAGCAGCCTTGGGTTTCGCCATGGTGTTGTTGGAAGGGTTAAACTTGAGGGTGAAGTGCACCACTGAATAGACTCTATTACTTTACACGCAGAGTTCTCTCCAGTAGAGTGGTATAAACTATCAGCAAAGTGCAAGGCAAGTTCCTTCACGCAGAGTTCTTTCCAGTAGAGTGGTAAACTATCAGCAAAGTGCAAGGCAAGTTCCTTCAATGGTGCTCTGCTGGATGGACGTTCGTTCAATGTGTTCTCTCATGCGTGTTGGCGAACCAAAAGATGATCCTCTTCACCTTGTGAGCGATCGTGCACCTCGCTGGAAACTGGAAAGAGAGCGGGCGGACCACTTCTTCCGAGGTAATGTGACCTTATGATCTACATCGTACTTGTGGATATATATACAATCAATTTTTAGATAAAATCATATAGATAAATATGTCCTGCTTTTCCGCCCAATGTTTTTTGCTTAGTGTTGATATTTTCTGTTTATTTTCACCTCAAGACAGGTACGCGCGAAATATGGATACATAGGATCCTCAGGACGGGCGAGCGTTGAGTGAGACTTTGCCTAAACTGATGACTGACTCGTGGCAGGTTTTACTCTTTGTCTCACAATGGCGCTCCAGGATCAGTGCGCAAGGTCCCAGCACGAGGCATCCTAAATTCCACTAGACCTTCCCAGATTCCTCTTACTAACTGCACGTATAATTCACAAACCTGGATTTCGATTGAGGCTCTCTGTACCCTTTTAGAATGTACTCGTCCACAAGATTACCCTTCCAAATGAATCGATTCTTTGCCGCGTGGATGGCCATTCTAGCTCTTCTTACAGTGAGCATACTCTATCTAGCCGACCAACAGACTGCCATGGCTATGCATTCAGCCAACCTGGACCAGTTTACCTCAGCCGTCTTGCGACAAGACACCATCCGAATGTCGGAGACTGAGAAGATACCTCCACAACCACAGGCAGCGCACGGCGACACCACCAGCACCAACAAGAACAACTACGACAGCAACGATGCTACCGGTAGTATCGAGAGTGACAATCCAGAGACGCAAAAGAAGAAGCGTCACAAGAACAAACGACAACGGCACGACCAGTTTCTCGTGGACCGTCCTCCTCTCACTGACTTGGTCTCGGATTACGACCGTGGTATTACGGGCAATGTATCACCACTGCTAGACTTTGCCATTTTGGGCCACGCCAAGTGTGCTACGTCATTCATTATGAATTGGTTGTCGGTGCACCCGCAAGTCCAGATATTCAAGCACGAAGTCTGCGATCTCAACGAGGGCCGCCCCGCCGAACTGGTCCGTCAATTGTATCAAGAGTTGCCCGTTGGAGAGTACAAGCGCGGCTTCAAGTGCCCCGGCCACTTTTCACGAAGGTCCCTGCGCGACATTCGAAGATACTTTCCGCGGGCTGCCTTGATTGTCGGGCTGCGACATCCCGTGCGGTGGTTTGAATCCTTTTACAACTTTCGGTACCGCCATCCGCGCCTCGAAAAGGATACCTTGCCCGAGCCCGCGGGCTTGATGGGAAGCTGTACCGCGGCAGCCCAAGGTGTGTGTACCGCTCGCGCCGAGTTTCACGGCAATCTAGCCATGTTTGGCAAGACCAATATGACCAACGGGGCCGAGTGGAAATTGTTGCGGATGCGTGAAAAGTACCAGCGCATTTCTCCCGTGGACAATCCCGTGTTCTTGTACGAGGTCAATCAACTCTACGACACGAACGAAACGCGGACAGCCGATATGAAGATTGACTTGCGCGATTTTCTCGGTTTGCAACAAGACATGCCGGAACCAGTGAAGGAAGGCAAATCCAGCAAGCCAAAGTACAATCGAATCGACGTTTGCGATTCCAAGTTTGATGAAATTCGATTGGAGCTCTTGGACGTTGGTGATCGAGCTGCGACTTGGATCACACGCTACTTCATGGAATCCGACCAAGTTGTAGTGAGCAGTCGCGAGTATTTTAAGGAGCTCTTGGAGGACTGGAAGGTGGATCCTTGCGTCAAAGCACGAGCAACCGAGAACATGTAAACGGGCAGAGCTTATAGACTTCTGCAACCACGCACCACCATGAATGAACGAGTCAGTCTATCATGCCGATTGACTATTGTTTTCATCTACTACTAGCTAGACTAGCATTTTCACTTCACTAGTCTCTAGCTCTAGTACCGGACCGGTAGAGTAGCTTTAATACATTAGTCTACGCGTACCGGTACGGTACCGGTGCCGTACTGTACAACTAAGTATCGATTACCCGGGGGGTAGGTCACGCAATGAGCGTCATGTGCCATGTCGGGCGTGTTCCCCGCTTTCTAATTTTGGCGGGCTCTTTCAAAATCAGATAAATATGTACGTTGTCGTTTCCGTTGTCGTTTCCGTTCAGATCAGGAATTTACTAACACCCTGCATCGACAATCTGTTGTCGACCAATGTCCTTTGTCTCGTTGTCTCTGGGTATCTGCTAGCTATCGACCCTACCATACCGTACCGCTACCGGCATACCAGCTTGACTATTCAAGTGCTTACTCCACTCTCTCCTTCCAGTGCTCTCCTCGTACGTCCCGTACGCTAAACTTCGCACAGACTCAGACACAGCAATGGTCGTTTCGGCATCGCGCGACGCCAACGCTTGTTTCTACGCGGCCTTTGCCGCCGACGACGCGTCCACGGACATTGTGCCGTCGTTCACCCACGGTCCTATACAGTTGTTGAGTGCGGGGAAATTAGGTCCTTTTCAAGCCGGAATAGTCACGCCAGTCCCTCTTTGGTTAGCCCTGACGCTCCACCAGCGTTCGCTGTGTACCATTTCGTTACCGGTCTGGTTGACGGCCGACAATATTGCGGAGATTATCGCCCACGAGAAAAAGACTAACGAGCTCTTTAGTGATCACAACCGACTGCCCGTGCAGTACTACGAGATCGCCAAGCGATTGACGGCCGTAGTCACCGATAAAGCTGTACCACTGTTGGTCCAAGACTTGCTCAGCATTCGCACGGACAAGTTGCGCCAGCAATTTCAACAATTGCTTGCCGCGTCGGCCAATACGACGGACTTGTTGGTGGCAGTCAATGGTATTGCCTCGCAAGAGCTGGCTCTACTGAGGCCGCTTGTCCAGCAAGCCTTGAATGATCAGAGTTACCTTCTCCAGGGCCATGCGGCTGCTGTTGATACCAACGGTAGCGGTAGTGAAAAGGGAGGAGCCGCTGCCTCGGCAAAGGCCGTCGGTAGTGGAGACGCACCAGCTGTGCGCGCGCGAGTGCCCTTACGTCGCTTCCGACGCTGAGCTGGATGACCAATCATAGTTACACTAAACCTGTTTGTCGTATCAATACGTATGAATCTACTTATAATTTACACTGTACTTGATACTGCAGTACCCTGCTGTTCTGCCTTGGCAAAGACTTGCAGTATACGCACTCCAGCTCCGTTGGTACCATTTCCACCACACGGATCGTCCATCCAGCCCTCCATTAAGGTATCGAAGTACTCGGGCGACGATACCACAACGGTCGGATCCTTCAAAGACAACAAGTACCGTCGAATCCAAAGTGAACTGGTCCGAGCAATCCGCATCAAGTCGCGTCGCACTAACACGTGCAGATCACTGCAGATATCAATCTTGAAGGCATCCAGGTCGTCTTGATGCCGCTTACTTCGCAGCTTGCCTGGTCGGTGGTGCGGAATCTCGGTAGACAAGGCATCGTTCATGGGCAATCCGATAAAGGTCGAAAGATCGCGACGAAAAGCGGCCGCTCTCGTCTCGTTCGCATCGGCCAATTGGCTCGTATCGTACAAAAATACTGGATTCGGCAGATACTGCAGTTCGGGAACGCGCCGTTTGGCCAGCTTGTAGAGCGTCTTTTCGACGCGCGTCACGTTTCGTGCCTCGCCAAGCGTTTTCCCCAGATTGAAAAGGTGCAACGCAAACTCGCCCTTGGCCGTACACACGTTTTGACTGTACTCTCGACACGGTCCAATCAGCAGATCCGTCGTTGGAAAGGTCGACAGGTCAAAGGTTTTGGGGAGATTCTGGATCCGAAAGTTGTACAAGGATTCAAACCATCGAACAGGGTGTCGAATGCCTACAATCAAGCGCGTCTTGGGCCAGTACTTGCGCAAGTAGTCTTGTGCAACGTGCGGCAGGGTCAAATCACTGGGCGATTTGTAGCCTCTGATCGTGTCCTTACCAGACCGAAGCATGTACAGCTTCTGGACAAACTTGGCGAGTTGCTTGTCTCCAAGATTATATACTTCCTTGGGGTACATGCTGACCCGTGGATGCTTTTGCAACCACTCCATGACCGTGGTGGTACCAGCCTTGCCAAAACCGACAATGGCAATATCCAACAGAGACTGTGGATCTCCGATAATCTCGCCCTGCTGATTCAGTACCTCGTCCATGGCGGGACGTCCATCATTGGGATGCGGATTGTACGCGGCATATATATGGTTGCGAGCCAGCGTCGAGGAATAAGCCGCATGCGTACTCGTATGGATCAATCGATCACCCGCCGTAAACGTATTGGCAGCTGCCGCCCAGTTGGATTTTGCAGGGACCGAAAGGAGTAGCGTAGACGATAGGGCTATCGGAACGTGAGGATCCTCGACACTCGACGCATACGCGGCGTTCTCCTGCTGCTGCTGCTGCTGCTGCAAGACCCCAAGGTTTGCGTAATGACCGCTCATCCAGATCATACACACTGCAGCAGCGCTGGTCAACGCCAACAAGAAGCCATAAGACCGCGCTAGGCGGCTCTTCATGACGGTCTGCGGTGTTAGACAAGTTGGCAAGGCGTCAGGTGTCAATAGCGAAGTGTGCTTATGCTAAACATGACGAATTAATGGACAAGGAAGCACACGCGATGACCACCATCATGGTAAGGTATATATGATCGTTATCGCATACGACGAGATATTATTCGATCTTTGGAAGGAAGTTGGAATCTGGCATAGTTGGAATCTGGCATTCTAATTTCCGTTTCTAAAACAAAACGATCAAAGCAGATCTCGATCCGTTGACTAAATTGGGTCATAACCGCGCAGTATCGCGCACTTCCGTGGGCGATCGTTGGCGAGTCACGTTGAAACGGACGGTGAAACGTAGAATAGTTTGTCTACTCCATGTTCAACCGATGCGTCCAGACCAACACAGGAAAGTTGATCGTACGTTCTCACGAAGTTGATTTTGATGCCCAAGCCGTGTACTCCAAGCTGGTTCATACAGCGAAGAAATCTACGAAGGCACAACTAACCCGTGACAAACTGGTGACGGATCTGACGACCCACAAGCTCGACTCCAGCTGGAAAGGTACGCACGAGGGTTTCGTTTTGATGTGGAAAGAGAAGATGCGCCTCCTCGAGGACATTTCCCCCCAGTTGCATCATTACTCCACGGAGGTCAAGCTCAGCATGCTCCAAAACGCTGTGTCGATAGTTCCCAAGTTGAGCAGCATCCGAGATATCAGCGATAATCTTGTTCCTATCGGCAACGACCCTTTAGGATACCAAGACTACAGTGAATTGCTCATCTCAACACGGACCTTGAAGTAACTCATAGCAAAACTAAACGCACAGTTAATTACACCAATTTCAAAGAAGAAGATTACTTTGACCGTGGTTACCTTGACTCTGGCGATTCTTATTTTACGAAAGAGAACGAACAGGACAACGCCTGGACGATTCTTGCCGCCGAAAGCTCGGCCCAAGAGAAAAGTGTTGGTGCTTCGACTCCTTTCTTCCCTCGTGCTCTCTGGGATCTCATACCCGAAGAAGTTCGTTCCATCCATCACTTTGTACGGTACTTGTAGTGTGTCAAGTATCTCAAGTGTAATCTCCTTTTACACCATGAACTGCCGTGTACCAAAACAAAGTAGCCGTAATGGTGCTTCCCAGAGTGCAGCTGTTGCTAATGTTGGTCGAGCCCACAAGACTACGGAAGGCCGAAACTACAAGGAAGTCTTACATGACGACATCTTCGAGGCGTTGAATGAGTGGTCAGCAACAACCAACAGCAAGCCCCGAGACGTTGACGAGCTTGCCTCTGAGGCCATCCTAGCCGCTCTTACTGGCTTTTCTACCTGGCTTGGAGCAACTCCCATTCTCCAGAAGAACAACACAGGAAAGTCCTGTGACGAGTCCACCACGAAGCAGTACTTTGGAGCTTTCAAGGAAGGTTTGAAAGAGGCCTCAGCCTGGTGCTCTCTTTGGGACAGCGAAGTGGCTTGGTACCCTGACTTGCTTGCCAATCTTGGTACAGCCAGCACCCGTCGCCTCTTTGTCATTGTCAAGGCCGCCGTTGTCACAGCTCTTGTCGAGCATGCTCTCGTCAATTTTTTCGTGCTGCTCCATTGTAGCTGGGGCATTTGTACCTTTCTTCTCTCTTTGGTGTACTCTACAGATGCTGCTTTTCCTGTCAATCCGAATCCTAGCTAAGGTAGATGAATAACCGCCCTGCCGTCGTATCTGATCTCTTCTTTGTAGCCGGCATGGTTGTTGTGATCCTCTTTCCGGCCATGCAAGCTACCGAAGCATCCAAAAACACTGAACATTCAGGTATATCCAGTCCGAAACAAGTATAATGCAATATTTCGAACATTTTTTACGAGTAAGCCAGGTCAAAATATCGGCTGCATGACTAAAAAGAGCCGAATAGGTCTATGTACAGCAAGGGGCAATTGTATTTTTCTGGCTATTTTCGACAATCACCAAATTTTGAAAACTGAAAGATATATCTCGCCTAAATTGCATCCGTTCAGCTGACAAGGGCGTATATAAAGTAGAGCCGGGCGGGGATTGTTGGAACTGAGTGCCACATCTTCTACTAGGAGCTGCTGTTCCTCCCCAAAACACCCCATTCACTGCTGCTCATTTCACTGCACTTTGATACTATAATCTCCATCTTGTCTTCCGACTCTTCAGACACTGAAGGGTCCTTGATTAAACTGATTGTTGGCTTCATTGTCGTCATTTATCTTCTCAAGTCAAAATCACATTCCATGGATTTGCTACTGCTGGTTGCTTTCGCTGGGCGTCACTCTTCCTGTCTTGTGGTTCCTTCTTGCTTTCCGACTCTTTCGTCTCTGTATCATACGGAGTTTGGATTCCTTGAATTGCCGCTTGTTGGGTTCAGTACGACTACTGCTTAGGTCAGTTCGTATACATTTGCACCGACAAAACAAAATCCATTTTACCAATCGCCACCCCATTCGCTACTGCTCCCATTGCCTGCCTCTGCTGTTATCATGGTGCTTCATCTGTTCCAGAATAATCTAATGGAAGGGTGTGTTCTTGTTTTTTGCCATTGTTTCCTTTGTTGGTCGTCGGTTGCTTGCTGAATCTGCATTGACTGCCATTCACCATTGGTCAGTTCCGTTTTATTCAACACTCAAACCAGCACCTGCCCTCCTTTTGGCACTACTAATTGGCATCTTCCTTTGTTGCGCGGTCCCTTGCCGTGTCTGCCTTGACTGCCGTTGGCTGATTCCCTTTAATTTGAAACAGAAATCAGCACCTGCCCTCCTTTCACCAGTGCCGTTTCCTTTGTTGGTACCTTTGTTGGTTGGTTGCTCGCCGCATCTGCATTGACTGTCGGCGGTAGGCTCTGTCTCACTTGAGGCCCAATTGAGGACCTGCCCTCGCCTGCACTCCATTTGCCACTGCTATTTCCTTTATTGGTCGGTTGCTTGCTACATCTGCATTGACTGCCGTCAAAGCAGCACCTGCCCTCCATTTGCCAGTGCTGCTTCCTTTACTGGTCGGTTGCGCACCGTGTCTGCCTTGTTGACTACCGTTGGTCGATTCCCTTTCATTCGAGACTCCAACCAACACCTACACTCAATTTGGCACCGCTAGTAGTTCTTTTGTTGGTTGGTTGCTTGCCGTATCTGCATAGACTGCTGTCGGGTTCTTCCGCGCTTGCCGTCGATAATGTTGGCGGCTCCAATGGTTGGTATATTGGATTAGTTACCATGTTGGGTGGGGCGCTACTAGTTGGTGGTGAAGTCAAGGTGCTATTCAATACACTGGTCTTTGGCAAAGTTGCTCCTCAGTGGTGGTTGGCAGTGTACTAGTACTAGTTGGAGAACCCTTGCTTTGGCGGCGAAGTCAGGGAAGGCTATGCTGGGGCACTGGTTGGGACACTGGCCGGTTCTGGCGTTGTTGGGGCGCTACAGTAGCTAGTCCGCTCCGTAGTGTTGGGGTCGGGGCGCTGGTTCTTGCTGCGCTTGCTGGCGGTAATATTTGCGAGGGCCAGCAATGGTTGGTATATTGGATTTGCGATCATGTTGCTTGGGGCGCTACTAGTTGGTGGTGAAGGCAGGGTGCTATTTGATGCACTTTGGCTGGTCTGTGGCGAGGTCAGCAGTGGTTGGCTCGCTGGGGTACTGGTGGATCTAGTTGGCACCAGAGTTGGGTTGGTGATTAGGGCGCGGATTGGCGGCAATGTTGGGAGGACGGTTTGGCGCTGAAGTTGAGGAAGGACTCGTTGGGGCATGGTTGGTTCTGACGTTGTTATGGCGCTAGCAAGCAAGCTAGTTGGTGCTGTAGTTGGGGTCGGGGCACTGGTTCTTGTTGCACTTCTTGCCTGCGGTAATGTTGGCAGCATTGGTTGGTATATTGGATTAGTAATCATGTTGGGGCGCTAGTTGGTAATGAAGTCAGCGTGGTGTTCGATGCAATGGCTGGTGTGTGGCAAAGTCAGCGGTGGTTGGCATTGTATTAGTCGAGAACTGTTGCTTTGGCGGCGAAGCAAGTCAGGGAAATGCTTGTTGGGGCACTGGTCAGCACTGACGTTGTTGGGGTGCTAGTCGGCTTGGTAGTGTCGTGGTCGGGGCGCTGGTTCTTGCTACACTTGCCTGTTTGCGGCAAGAATGGTTGGTACTATGTTGGATTGGTGAAGTCAGGGTGCTACTATTCAATGAACTGGTCTATGGCGTTGCTGGTTGATCTTGTGGTTAGTGCTCTTTCATTCAATATGCTGGTTCATGGTTGCTGGATTGATCCTTCATGGTTGTTGGTTTGATTGACTGATTTGCTGGAGTTTGCTTGGCTGACTGACTGATCCTCGCTCCTTTTCCATACAAACAAAGCACTTTCAGCTGTCTGATACTGTGGTTGACCAGCACTCCCTTACTACCGCTCCTTTAGCTGCTGTCGTCATGTACTGCATCCAGCTTGATTAGACGTTGGGCTAATCTTGGTGATGGTTCACTATACTATGCTGCAGGTCCAAGTGTCGGCTAATCATTTACTTGGTTGCTGGTCCTTCAACAATGATTCGCCGGTGGTTCCGCCTCATCCTCCCAATAGTCCTTGTTCTTATCAATTCAACTTGGAGCGCA
>Ga0307981_1001469_pt1 | contig 21016 bp, 18 predicted proteins | sample OrgLakmetagen987_FD_201849 | JGI IMG/M metagenome (GOLD analysis project Ga0307981, IMG submission 201849) | Saline water microbial communities from Organic Lake, Antarctica - #987 | ecosystem: Environmental > Aquatic > Non-marine Saline and Alkaline > Saline | place: Antarctica: Organic Lake... | reverse complement strand
ATGTGAAACAGCCATTTTGCAAGGTGCTGATTTTGCTTGTAAAAAATTTCAGCCTGGCTCAAACCTTGTGAAACGCGCCAAAAATGAAGGGGAAAGGGGGCTTGTGTGGAATCCGCAGGCGTCTTTTTGGTGGTGAATATGGGTCGGCGGTGAATATGGGTCGGAGGTGAGACATGGACTGGACGCAGGCGGTGGATCAGTATTGCGAGCGGATGGGGCCGGAGTTCTGGGCCGAGCCGGTCAATGCGGTGACCAATCTGGCGTTTGTGCTGGCGGCTTTGGTGGTGTGGCCGCGCGCAGTGGGGCTGGGGCGGGTGCTCGCCGTCATTCTTGTGGCGATCGGAATCGGGTCGTTCCTGTTCCATACGTTTGCGCAGCCCTGGGCGGGGGTGGCGGATGTGGTGCCGATCCTGCTGTTCATTCTGGTGATGATCTATGCGGCGAACCGGGATTTCTGGGGCTTCGGTGTGGGGTGGTCCTTGCTGGGTGTGGCGCTCTTCGTGCCGTGGACTGCCGTCTGGCTGCCGCTCTTTCAGGCGCTGGGCATGGGGTCGACGGCGGGGTATGCGCCGGTGCCGGTGTTGATCCTGGCCTATGCCATTGCGTTGTGGCGTCGGGCCCCTGACACTTCGCGCGGTCTGGCGATCGGTGCGGGCATTCTGGTGGTGTCACTGATCATGCGGATGCTGGACGAACCGGTCTGTGGCGCGCTGCCCATCGGCACGCATTTTGGCTGGCATCTGCTCAACGCGGTGATGCTGGGCTGGATGATCCGTGTTCACGGCGTCCATGTCCTTGCGGGGCGGGCGCTTGGGCGCTAAACCGCCCGTGAATGCATGTTGCGCCAAACGGCGAAGCATAAGAGACGGAGATACCCCCATGTCGATTGACCGAGACACAGCAGCGCGCGTGGCCAAACTGGCCCGAATCCGCGTAGAAGAGGCCGCTTTGCCCGCGCTGGCGGAGGAATTCAACACCATCCTCGGCTTTATCGAGCAATTGAGCGAGGTGGATGTCGAGGGTGTCGAGCCGATGTCGAGCGTGACGCCTATGCGGTTGCCGCGCCGCGCGGACGGCGTGACGGACGGCGACCAGCAGGCCGCGGTTCTGGCCAATGCGCCCGACGCGCGCGAGGGGTTCTTTGCAGTGCCGAAGGTGGTGGAATGAACGCGCTGAATGCGATGACGATCGCGGCGGCGCGCGATGCGCTGCGTTCGGGTGACGTCAGTTCTGTCGATCTGACCTCTGCCTGCCTCAAGGCCATCGACGCGGCCGACGCGCTGGGCGCGTTTGTGCACAAGACGCCCGAGATCGCGCTGGAGCGCGCGAAGGCAGCCGATGCGCGTCTGGGGCAGGCGCGGGCGGGGCAGGGCGACGCGCCTGCGATGTGCGGTATTCCCATCGGGATCAAGGATCTTTTCTGCACCAAAGGCGTGCCCGGTCAGGCCGGTAGCCGCATCATGCAAGGCTTTATCCCGCAATATGAGAGCACCATCACGGCTCAGCTGAAAAGCGCAGGGGCGGTGATGCTGGGCAAGCTGAACATGGACGAATTCGCCATGGGAAGCAGCAACGAGACCTCCGTCTACGGCAATGCCGTCAACCCGTGGAAGGTGGACGACAGACAACTGACGCCCGGCGGATCGTCGGGCGGGTCGGCCTCGGCCGTTGCGGCGGATCTGTGTCTGGCGGCCACCGGCACGGATACCGGCGGGTCGATCCGGCAGCCTGCGGCCTTTACCGGCATCACCGGGATCAAACCCACCTTTGGGCGCTGTTCGCGCTGGGGCGTCGTGGCCTTCGCCTCCAGCCTTGACCAAGCCGGACCGATGACAAAATCGGTGCGCGACGCGGCGATCATGCTGCAAGCCATGTGCGGCCACGATGCCAGCGACAGCACCAGCGCCGATCTCGAAGTGCCCGATTTCGAGGCCATGCTGACCGGCGACATCCGGGGCCGGACCATCGGAATTCCGCGCGAATACCGCATCGAGGGCATGCCCGACGAGATCGAGACGCTCTGGACCAGGGGCCGCGAGATGCTGGCGGATGCAGGCGCCAGGATCGTCGACATCTCCTTGCCGCACACCAAATACGCATTGCCCGCCTATTACGTGATCGCGCCTGCCGAGGCGTCGTCCAATCTGGCGCGCTACGACGGCGTCCGCTACGGCCACCGCGCCAAGCTGGACCACGGTGACGGCATCACCGAGATGTACGAGAAAACCCGCGCCGAAGGGTTCGGCCACGAGGTGCAGCGCCGCGTGATGATCGGCACCTATGTGCTGTCGGCAGGGTTCTACGACGCCTATTACAACCGCGCCCGCAAGGTCCGCACCCTGATCAAACGCGACTTCGAGACGGTGTTCGCGGATGGTATCGACGCCATCCTGACACCGGCCACGCCCTCTGCCGCCTTCGGGCTGGGCGAGATGACCGATGCCGATCCGGTGCAGATGTATCTCAACGATGTGTTCACGGTGACGGTGAACCTTGCCGGGTTGCCGGGCGTTTCGGTGCCTGCGGGGCTCGACCGGCAGGGTCTGCCGCTGGGTCTGCAACTGATTGGCCAGCCGTGGAAAGAAGGCGATCTGCTGAACACGGCCTACGCACTGGAACGTGCGTGCGCTTTTGTGGCCAAGCCCGACAAATGGTGGTAAACAGACGCTAATTGTGTGTCGCACAATGCCAAAGGCCGATGCAAGCTGCCGTGCCCTGTGCAAATTGCGTTTGGAAACAAGAGTATAGAGCATCGCGCCCGGTCCCTATCGCCCGCGCGCGGCCCTGAAGGCAGGTGAACAATGACCTATTCGACAATCAGACCCTTTTTATGCGGTGCGGCCTTGCTGGTGATGGCAGCCTGTGAACAGCCGGTGCCGGATAGCGGTGCGGGCGTGGGGTTCAACGATTACGACAGTTTTCAGGCCGAACGTGCACGCCGCGATGCCCAACTCAGCGGCCGTGTGCAAACCGGTCCCGGCGGAGTCAACGCTCCGGCACCTGTGCAATCGGGGGATTTGCCGTCCACGAACCCCGATCTGGCTGCGCGCGCCCGCGCGGCACAGGCCAATTCCGGCATCGCTCCGGTCAACGCCTCGCCGTCCAACCCGGCTCCGACGATCGAGAATGCCGCCGGGATCTCGTCCGAGAACGATTTCAACCGCGTCTCGAATCAGCGCAGCATCGAAGGCGACGCCGCCCTCATAGCCCAGAACCGGGCGCAATATCAGGTGGTTCAGCCGACTGCGCTGCCGGATCGCGCCGGGGCAGGGGCTCCGAATGTGGTGGCCTTCGCGCTGTCCACATCCAATGCGCGCGGCCAGTCGATCTACCGCCGCTCAGGGTTCAACGCCGATGCGAAATTCATCCGAAATTGCGCCCGCTACGCCTCGCCCGATCTGGCACAACAGGCGTTTCTGGCGGATGGCGGCCCGCAAAGGGACCGCGACGGTCTGGATCCCGATGGCGACGGCTTTGCCTGCGCCTGGGATCCGACGCCGTTCCGCGCGGTGCGCGGCTAACCTCCAATGACACCTGTCTGGCACGCCTCGCCCAATTGCGGCGCGCGCCGGGGCGGGGTGCTGCCGTCGCTGGTGGTGCTACATTATACCGCCATGTCCGCCCCCCGCGCGGTGCGCGACTGGCTGTGCAATCCGGCCTCGCAGGTTTCGGCGCATTACATGATCTGCCCGCAAGGCGAGATCACCCAGATGGTGTCAGAGCAGGCCCGCGCCTGGCACGCAGGCGCAGGCCGCTGGGGCAACACCGACGACGTCAATTCAAACTCCATCGGCATAGAACTGGTGAATTCCGGCGCCACGCCCTTCGCAGCCGCCCAGATGAACGCGCTGGAGCCGCTACTGAAAGGCATCCTGACCCACTGGGACATCCCGCCGCACGGCGTCATCGGCCATTCCGACATGGCCCCGGGTCGCAAGATCGACCCTGGCCCTAAATTCGACTGGCTGCGCCTCGAACGCTCAGGCCTCGCCCGCCCCCGCGGCACCACCCCCCCCAAAAACGCCAACCCAGCCACATTGCGCAGCTTGGCCGCCCGCGCAGGCTATACCGCGCAGGCCGACGATCAGACCCTGCTGGCCGCAATCCGCCTGCGCTACCGCCCCGCCGCCACCGGCCCGCTGACAGCGCAAGACCTCGCCCCCCTCACCCGATCCTCGTTTCATCTTGCCGAATAAACCTCCCCCGGAGGGCCGATCCGCCAAACATCCCGAAGCCCCTTGACGCCCCGGCGCACAACCGCCAAAGCAACCCTCGCGCGGAGGGCCGGATGGCCGCGGTCCCGGATCTGATCCGGGATCGAGGAAAGTCCGGACTCCACAAGGCAAGGGTGCCGGGTAATTCCCGGGCAGGGCAACCTGACGGACAGCGCCACAGAAATGAAACCGCCGTCCCACGTGGGCGGCACGGGTGAAACGGTGGGGTAAAAGCCCACCGGGGGTGTGGCAACACAACCCGCATGGCAAGCCCCACCAGGAGCAATGCCGAATAGGGGGTCCGCTATGGGTCGCTTTGGCCCGGACCCCGGGTAGGCAGCTAGAGGCGCGGTGGCAACACCGCGTTCAGAGGAATGGTCATCTCGGGCAGGGCAACCTGCCTACGACAGAATCCGGCTTACAGGCCCTCCGCGCAGATTTCTCGGGTCTATCTTCGGTTGACACCGCGCCAGCCCCCGCTACAAGGCAAGTTCAAGAATTTTCCGGGGTGCGCAGCCGCCTCGACGCAGGAGACGTATCATGGCGAAGCCAACCACAATCAAAATCCGCCTGAATTCCAGCGCGGGCACCGGGCATTTCTACGTGACCAAGAAAAACGCCCGCACAATGACCGAAAAGATGTCGATGCGCAAATTCGACCCCGTCGTGCGCAAACACGTGGAATACAAGGAAGGCAAGATCAAGTAGGCACCTGATCGACCTTTCAAAGAACAATCGCCGTGCCGCCCAACCGGGCCGCGCGGCTTTTTTCTGTAAGCCCGGTTTTTTCTGCGCGCCCGGTTTTTTCTGCGCGCCTATTTTTCTGCGCGCCTATTTTTCTGCGCTCCTGTTTTTCTGCGCCCCCGCTTTTCTGTGCGCCCGGTTCGCTGGGCGGCTTGCACAATGGCGGATCTCACCCTTCCCTCATGACTTCACAACAGGAAATCCGACGCGTCCAGCCCGGTGACACCGTTCACACGGACCGAGAAATCCGCGCGGGCATCGCCGTCCACATCAGCATAGACGAACGTATCCCCGTCAATCTCGATCAGCCGCAGATCGCCGGCAGCCTGCCAGCCACCGGTCTGGATCCGGAACGCCTGATCGCCTGTGGTCCCGGTGTCGGCGTCGATGCCGTTGAGCAGGATGAGGTCGACGGCCCGGTCGAATCCTTCGATCCGGTCCTGCGCGCCATGGCGCGATTGCGCGACGTGGTCGAACACGAACCAGTCGGTATCCTCGCCGCCGACAAGCAGGTCAGCCCCCATGCCACCGTGCAGAATCGCATTGTCATCGCCGCCCCGCAGCGTATCATTTTCAGCGCCGCCCCAAAGCTGATCGGTGCCCCAGGTGGCCTGCAACAGATCGTTGCCCGCGCCGCCCATAAGGGTGTCGTCGCCAGAGCCGCCATAGACCGTATCGTTGCCCGCGCCGCCGTTGACGACGGTCTCGTAATCGGTGCCGACATTTATCGAACCGGTGCCTTTGGTATAGTTGAAGCCATGTGCGCCATAGATCCTGTCATTGCCCGCGCCGCCGTGGATGGTGTCAGAACCAAAATCGCATATGATAAAGTCGTCGCCGCCAAAACCGAACACGCGATCGTTGCCGCCGCCGGTATAGATCGAATCGCCAAAGCGCGCCGAGCCGTAGATCGTCTCGATACCTTTAAGAGAGATTGTCCCCAGACCTCCATTTACTGCCATTCCGAGATTCAGCAAACCCATGCTGATCCACGCACTTCCCGTGGCCCAATATGCGCTGAATGTGTCGTTGCCCGCGCCTCCGTCGACCGTATCGCTGCCGCCGCCGGCCCAGATGGTGTCGTCGCCGTCGCCGCCCGACAAGCGGTTGTCACCGTTGTCGCCAAAGAGCCTGTCATCGCCCGCACCGCCGGAAATATGCTCGATACCAGAGCTTTGAAAAATGTCCGTGGTGCCCACGATCAGGCCACGCCCGGTGTTGAGGTTGGCGAACAGATCGTCTGTACCGTCAAAGGCCAATGTGTCCGTGCCCTCGTCGCCGTTCAGCGTGTCGGCACCGGCGGTCACGACCAGCCGGTCGTTGCCGGCCCCGCCTTGCAATCTATCTGCCTGGTCGCTGCCCGACAGGGTATCGTCCTGTGCACTGCCGACAACGACCTCGATCCCGCTGACACTGGCGCTGTGCGCGCCGATCTGAACGGTCCCATCGGCCAGAGAGACGAATACCGCATCCGAAAGACCCGACAGATAAAGCGTGTCGCGCCCCGCGCCGCCATCGACATCGTCCGACGCGTCGATCACAAAGGCATCGTCCCCCGCGCCACCGTTGAGTTGATCTGCGCCCAGACCGCCGTTCAGGGTATCGTTGCCCGCGCCGCCATTCAGTGTATCGTCACCGGCGCCGCCCCTGAGGTGCATGGCAGTTGAACCCGCCGACAAAGCGTCGCTCAGGCCGGTGCCGATCAAAGTTTCGACATTGCTCAATACGATATCGGTCTGGGTTGCGCCGACGTGGATCGACGCCGCCGTGCTCCATGCGCTCATGTCGAACGTGTCGAGGCCGTCTCCGCCGTTGATCTGCGACGCGCCCGCCACGGCACTCAGCGTGTCGTTGCCCGCGCCGCCCTCCAGCGTATCGCGCCCGTCGCCGCCATCAAGACTGTCGTTACCCGCGCCGCCCAGCAGCGAATCGTTGCCTGCGCCGCCCAGCAGCGTGTCGTTGCCGTCCGCGCCGGTCAGGGTGTCGTTGCCGCCGCGCCCGTCCAGCGTGTTGCCCATGCCGTTGTCGGTCAGCGTATCGCTCCATGCGCTGCCCGAGACGTCTTCGATGTCGTGCAATGCGTCCGAGCCATAATTGGCGTTGGCGGTGATCGCACCGGTTTGCGACAGATCCACGCTGACCGCGCCCCAGGTCTGGCCGAAATCCACCCGGTCACGGCCCGTGCCGCCGTAGTAGACGTCGTCGCCGCCATAGGCGATGAACACGTCGTCGCCCTGATCGCCCCAGATCGTGTCGTCGCCCCACATGCCGTTGAACGTGTCGTCGCCGCCGTAGCCGATCAGCGTGTTGTCGCCGTTGGACCCGGTGACGTCGTCGTCGAACCGCGTGGCCCAGAGGTTTTCGATGCTGCGAAACGTGTCGCTGCCCTGACTGGTCGCCACCACCTGCGCAGCACTCGACGTCAGGTTGGCGGTGATGCCTTCGCCGGTGCTGAGATAGCTGATTGTGTCGTCGCCAAACCCGCCGTCCAGCAGATCGTCGCCGCCACCGCCCACCAGCACGTCGTCGCCTTCGTTGCCATAAAGCGAATCGTTGCCCGCGCTGCCACGCAATGTGTCGTCGCCCATGCGGCCTGCGATCAGATCGTCGCCGCCGCGCCCGTCGATCACCGAATCTGCGGCGATCCCGTAGAGCGTGTCGTCCTCCGTGTTCGACCCGGTCAGGGTAAAGACACGGCCCCAGGCATCCCAATCCGCGACCCAGTCATCGCCGAAATCCGACGCGTCGCCGTAAACATGCCGGAGGGCCGCCACATCAAGGCTGCGCAATTCGTCGACGCTCTGCCAGCTGCCGGAGGTGAATTGCCCCGACCAGCTCCAGTCATAGGACATGACGCTGTATTCGTGGCTGTCATAGGCATCGTCCAGCACGGTGCCGTGATGGGTATGCTCCAGACCCACGGCATGGCCGATCTCGTGCAGGGTGAGGGTGAACATGCTGCCGCCGCGGTCCCAGTCCGTGTCGTCGCGGTTCGCTGCCACCTCGTCCTCGGTCAGCACCACCAGCGACCGGCTGGTCTGCGATGTGGTCGAAAACGGATAGCTGGCCCAGCTGGTCAGAGAATCGGAGTGGTTTCCGGTGAACTTGATCAGCGCATCCTCTGGGTCGTCCACCTCGATGAACCTGAGGCCAGAGACCGCCTCGAATTCGGCAATCGCATCGCGCACGGCCGTCTGGCGCAGGCTGTCGAGCGCCTGATAATCCACATTGGCCCCGGTGACCAAACCGGGCGTTGTGGCAGGGTCCGGCACATCGCTGCCGGTCAGAAAGGAATAGCTGACATAGGTGACACTGCCATCGGGTCCGGCTCCATTCCAGCGGGCCCAGTCATGGTCTGGCAACAAAGCGGTATAGTCACTGACAATCGGCATTTGCGCATTCCCTCATCACCTTTCCGACGCTTGGTGTGACGGGGGATGCGGGCAGGGGCCGTTCGGGAATGCAGCAGAAACGGGGCAATCGCGGCTTATGCGAAAACAGACTGGCGCGGATGTGGCAACAATGGGCGGGGCTGCCTTGGAAAGGTCGCGGGTTTGAATGCAATTTCTTTCAAAACTGCGTAAAACAACCGTAAAACGCAAAAGGCCGACCCGAAGGCCGGCCTTTCATGTTGGTCATCTGTCGCGGTTTATTCGCGGCTGCCGAAGATGCTCAGCAGGAACATGAACATGTTGATGAAGTCGAGATAGAGACGCAGCGCGCCCATGATAACCGACTTGCCCATCCATTCGCTGTCGCCGTTCTGGGCGTGTGCGATATACTCTTTCTTGATCGACTGCGTGTCATACGCGGTCAGACCGGCAAAGATCAGCACGCCGATGACCGAGATCGCGAACATCAGAAGCGACGAGCCGATAAACAAATTGACGATCATCGCAACGATCAGGCCGATAACACCCATAATCAGGAAGGTGCCCATGCCCGACAGGTCCTTTTTGGTCGTGTAACCGTAAAGCGACAGACCCGCGAAGGCGATCGAGGTGATCAGGAATACCTGCGCGATGGAATAACCCGCATAGACCAGAAAGATCGAGCTGATCGACACGCCCATCGTCGCCGCAAAGGCGTAGAAGACGAATTGCGCCGTGGCCGCCGACATTCTGTTGATCATCGCCGAAAGGCCGATCACAAAGCCCAGTGGGGCAAACATCACCAGCCACTTGAGCGGCGAGGCATAAAGCGCATAGCCCAGACCCGTCAGATATTCATCCGGACCGATCTGATATTGCGTCGGCACATCCGTGACCGAAAGGCCCGAAAGGGCCCAGGCAGCCGCGAATGTGATCAGCATACCTACGGACATCGTGCCGTAGACCTTGTTCATATGGGCGCGCAGCCCAGCGTCGATCGCGGCGGATTGAACGCCCGCGACGCCATCTGCGCGCATCGTGTCGAATTGTGCCATCTATTCCTCCGTAGACGCGAAACCAGACGCCGGGGTTCCGGCGTACGTAACTCGAATATTGGCGATGATACGCGGCAATTCAAGCACCTGCACCGCTTATAGCGTTAAAAATTCCGACAATCATCGGCGCCGTTCTGCCGGTGCGATCCGAAACCGCCGCACCGCTGCGCCCGGCGCAGCCCCCGTCCGGCCTGCCCCCGTCCGGCCTGAGTGCGCCCGGCCTGCCCCCGCCCGGCCTGCCCCCGCCCGGCCTGAGTGCGCCCGGCCCGAGTGCTCCGAAAATACTCAAACCCGGCGCGTTCTCAGATGGTCACCACCACTTTACCCGTCGCGCGCCGCGACCGCAGCAAGTCCAGCCCCTCAGCCGCCCGCTCCAGCGGCAGAACATGGCTGACATGCGGATTCAGATCTCCGGCCGCATACCAGCGCAGCAGTTCAGCCAGCGATGCCTTCACCGCCTCGGGCCGGAACGCCAGATAGCCGCCCCAATAGAAGCCCAGCAGATCGACGTTCTTGACCAGCAGATGGTTGGCCTTGATCTGCGGCACGTCGCCGCTGGCAAAACCGATGATCATCACCCGCGCCTCGGGACGGCAGGCGCGCAGGGCCTCTGAAAACAGCGCCCCGCCCACCGGATCGTAGACCACATCCGCGCCACCCAGCGCCTTGACCTGCGCCGCAAGATCGCCTGCTTCGCTGTCCACCAGATGATCCGCGCCCGCCGCGCGCGCCACCGCCAGCCTGGCCGCGCCGCGCGCGCAGGCGATCACCCGCGCGCCCATGCGCTTGCCGATTTCGACCGCCGTCAGCCCGACACCGCCCGCAGCCCCCAGCACGAGCAAAGTCTCGCCGGGCCGCAGCCGCGCACGGTGCGTCAGCGCCAGATGGCTGGTGCCGTAGGCGATCTGGAACGCCGCCGCGTCGGTCATCGGCATGGCATCGGGCAGCACGACGGCGCGATCCGCCGGAAAACAGCCAAGCTCCGCCAGCCCGCCGTGGCCGCCAAAGACAGCGACTCGCGCGCCCGGACACGGTGCCGTGACGCCCGCGCCCAAGGCCTCGACCACACCCGCCACCTCCATCCCAAGCGTAAAGGGCAGGGCGGGCATGTCCTGATACGTGCCCTTCTGCATCAGCAGGTCGGCAAAGTTCAGCCCGCAGGCGCAAATCCGCACCAGAACCTCTCCCGGTCCCGGTTGCGGGTCCGCCACGTCGATCAGCCCCGCAGATTCGCCGGACTTCATCATGTGAAACGCTTTCATCTGATCTCTCCTCTTGACCACACGGCATAAGGTGTTGAAAGATGTATGTTATCAGTTAGTTGTCTCATGGCGCATCCAGCCTTGTAAGCTCGATAAAAACGCTCATTGCCTCGCCTTGTGATTGAGTCAAATTAACCATTCACACCGTTAAGGCTTCGTCACGCTTGCTTATTTTTTGGTTTCATATATCATCTCCGCAACATTGGAGGTGATTTGCATCCACGCGTAATGGTCCGTTCGATCAGTTCGGGTTCAGAGATGCGCCACTGCCATAATCCAATTATTACGCGAGTAAGGGAACAAACGCTATGACGCATCCGGTAGATGTTCACGTGGGAAAGCGTATCCGCCATCGGCGCTGGCTGGTCGGAATGACGCAGCAGCAGCTGGCCGAACGGGTCGGAATCAAGTTCCAGCAAATCCAGAAATACGAAACCGGGGCCAACCGGGTCAGCGCGTCACGCCTTTGGGACATCTCCGACGCGCTCGAGGCGCCTGTGAGCTTTTTCTTCGAAGGTATCGAAGTGGATGCGCATGAATCGACGCTGTCCGATGCCGTGCCCGCCGATTTGCTGGGCGACAAGGAGGCGCTCGATCTTGTGCGCTCGTATTATGCGATCCCCGAAAATCAGCGCCGCCGCCTGTTCGAACTGGCCCGGGTCTTGTCTGACGTGGCCTGATTGCCTATTCGGATGGCATGAACGCATCCTATCCCCGACGCGAGGCTCTTTGGCATGTCGCGCATGAAATGGCCGACGCTGCACGCGCGGCCATTTTGCCGTTTTTCAGACATGCAGACCTGACCGCAGACAACAAGCTGACCGAGGGGTTCGACCCGGTCACACAGGCCGATCGCGCCGCCGAACTGGCGATGCGCGCCATGCTAGCGGATTTGCGCCCCGACGACGCCATTCTGGGCGAGGAATTCGGAGCGAGCCCCGGCACCAGCGGTCTGACATGGGTGCTCGACCCGATCGACGGCACCCGCGCTTTCATGTCGGGCCTTCCCACATGGGGCGTGCTGATCGCGCTCAACGACGCGAACGGCCCGATGCTGGGCCTGATCGACCAGCCCTACATGGGCGAGCGGTTCTGTGGCGGTCTGGGGCAGGCGGTCTGGACAGGCCCGCATGGCGGTGCTGAACTGCGCACCCGAAAGACCGCGCAACTGGCGCAGGCCACGCTCTTTTCCACTTTCCCCGAGATTGGCAGCACCGCCGAACACGCTGCCTTTCACCGTGTCGCCTCGCAGGTTCGGCTGACGCGCTACGGCACCGATTGCTACGCCTACGCGCTGCTTGCCGCAGGTCATGTCGATCTGGTGATCGAGGCGGGGCTCAACGCCTATGATATCGCAGCGCCCATCGCCGTGATCGAGGCCGCAGGCGGGATCGTCACCGATTGGGAAGGTGGCAAGGCGCATGACGGCGGCCGCGCTCTGGCCGCGGCCAACACGGGTCTGCATGCGCTGGCGCTGGCGGCGCTGAACCCGTGAACGGCGTGATCCGCGATGCTCATGTCGTCACCATGGATGATGCGGGCACAGAAGGCGTGCTTGACATCCGAATCGAAGGCGGCGTGATCACCGAGGTCGGTCAAGGCCTGCATGGCGACACGCTGCTGGGCGCGAAAGGCTGCGTTCTCACGCCCGGTCTCGTGAACACGCACCATCAATCTCTATCAAAGCCTGACCCGCGCGGTGCCCGGCGCGCAGGACGCGCTGCTCTTTGGCTGGCTGCAAACGCTCTATCCGATCTGGGGCCGCTTCACGCCGGATCATATGTATATCTCCGCGCTGACGGGGCTGGCCGAACTGGCGCTCTCGGGCTGCACGCTGACCTCTGACCACCTTTACCTTTATCCCAACGGGTCGCGGCTGGACGACACCATCGCCGCCGCCCGTGACATCGGGATGCGCTTTCACCCGACGCGCGGTGCCATGTCCATCGGTCAAAGCGCCGGAGGCTTGCCGCCCGATGCTCTTGTAGAAGATGAGGAACGCATCCTAAACGATTGTATTCGCGTCATAGATGCGTTTCATGATCCGTCATCCGGCGCGATGATCCGCGTCGGCGTGGGTCCGTGTTCGCCCTTTTCGGTCAGCCGTGACCTGATGCGTGACGCCGCCTTTTTGGCGCGCGACAAAGGCGTGATGTTGAACACCCATCTGGCGGAAAACGACGAGGACGTGGCCTATTCGCTGGCCAATTTCGGCTGTCGCCCCGGCCAATACGCCGAAGATCTTGGCTGGACCGGCCGCGACGTCTGGCATGCTCATTGCGTGAAGCTCGATGCGCAAGAAATTGATCTCTTTTCGAAAACCCGCACCGGTGTGGCCCATTGCCCCTGCTCGAACTGTCGCCTTGGCAGCGGCATCGCGCCGATCAGGCAGATGCGCGACGCGGGCGTCAGCGTGGGTCTGGGCGTCGACGGATCGGCCAGCAACGATATGGGCAACCTCATCGCGGAAACCCGCCAGATGCTGCTTTTGCAACGTGTCGCCCAGGGCGCCGACGCCATGTCCGCCCGCGAGGCTCTGCGCATCGCCACCCGCGGCGGCGCAGAGGTTCTGGGCCGCGAGGATCTGGGCCAGATCATCCCTGGCATGCGCGCCGACATCGCCATCTGGTCCAGCGATGATGCCGCATCCGCCGGCAGCTGGGATCCCGCAGCGCTTGTCCTCGCAGGTCCAAGCGCTGTCCGCGATCTCTTTGTCGAAGGCCGCCGGATCGTCTCGGACGGTCAGATCGCCACGATCGATCTGCCCGAAACCCTTGCCCGTCAACGCCGATTGGCGCAGGCCCTCGCCCTCTGACCATCCACCCTCCGAAAATCGGCTTCCTGACCATTCGCCCTCCCAGCATTGACCCGCCCAGCATTGACCCTCCCACCATTCACTCACTGACCTGAGCTTCGTGGCGCCTCGGATAGTGCGACCCGGTCGAGATGCAGGGCCCGCGCCGACCCGCAGATGGCCAGCCACCCGGATTGCACGCGTTGCAGCTCAATCCGGGTCTTGCCTGCGAAAGCCCGCGTCGTGATCTTCGGTGGCCCGGAACGTGGCTGTGCAGAGTTAATTCCGCTGCCGCCCCTGTCGCCCGTGCGCGCCTTCCCATATGATGCGTGAGGGCATCGCGAAAGGGCGGCTATGGCAAACAAGGATCAGGGCGCACAAGACGAGACCGAGACCGACGAGACCGATTATACGCTCGACCGCAAGGCGATCGCGCAGATACTCTATGCTGTGGATATCGACGACCGCGACCAGCTTGTCACGCGGATGGAGCCGATCCATGCGGCGGATATCGCCGACATGCTCGAGCAGATGAACGCATTCGACCGGACCCGGCTGATCAAGCTCTACGGTCAGGAATTCGACGGTGAAATCCTGTCGGAGCTGGACGAATCGGTGCGCGCAGACGTGATCGCGGCGCTCAACCCGCAGGTTCTGGCCGACGCCGTGCGCGAGCTGGACAGCGACGATGTGGTCGACCTGCTCGAGGATCTGGATCAGCCGCAACAGGACGCCATCCTCGAGGTGCTGGAGGACAGCGACCGCGTCGCGGTGCGCCAGTCGCTGACCTATCCCGAATATTCCGCAGGCCGGCTGATGCAGCGCGAGGTGGTCATGGCGCCCGAGCATTGGAACGTCGGTGAGGCGATCGACTATTTGCGCAATCAGGAAGATCTGCCCGAGCAGTTCTATCACATCGTGCTGGTCGACCCGCGCCTGCACCCGTTGGGCAATGTGACGCTGGGCAAACTGATGGCGTCGCGTCGCGAGGTGATGCTCCAATCCCTGCTGGAGCCGATGTTCAAGACCATTCCCGTGACGCAATACGAGGGCGATGTCGCCTATGCGTTCAATCAGTATCACCTGATTTCGGCCCCGGTGGTGGATGAAGAGGGGCGGCTGGTGGGGGTCATCACCATCGACGACGCGATGGCGGTTCTGGACGAGGAACACGAAGAGGACATCCTGCGACTGGCCGGTGTGGGCGACGAAAGCTCGCTGTCGGACAAGGTGATCACCACGACGAAACAGCGGCTGCCATGGTTGGCCGTCAACCTTGTGACGGCGATTCTGGCGAGCCTGGTGATCGCGCAGTTCGAGATGGCGCTGACGCAGATCGTGGCGCTGGCGGTGCTGATGCCGATCGTGGCCTCGATGGGGGGCAATGCGGGCACGCAAAGCCTGACCGTGGCGGTGCGCGCGCTGGCCACACGCGATCTGACGGGGGCCAATTTCTGGCGGGTCATCCGGCGCGAGGGGCTGGTGGGGATGATCAACGGGGTGATCTTTGCGGTGGTGATGGGAATCGTGGGGCTGATCTGGTTCGGTTCGGTGGATCTGGGTCTGGTGATCGCCGCGGCGATGGTGATCAATCTGGTGGTGGCGGGGCTGGCGGGCACGGCGATCCCGGTGGCGTTGGAGAAAGCCGGAGTGGACCCGGCGCTGGCCTCTGGGGCGTTTGTGACGACGGTGACGGATGTGGTCGGGTTTCTGGCCTTTCTCGGGCTTGCGGTGCTGGTGTTGCTGTGAGCCTTGCGAAGGCTGCGGCGCGCAAGGCGGGTTTTGCCCGCAGGGCAGAGGCGCACCGCGTGGGCGCGGGCAGCTCCTCCGCCCTTGCGGGCGTCCTCGCGGGGCATCGCGGCAAATGCATCGCAGGCTATCTGCCGATCCGGTCCGAAATCGACCCGCGCCCTGCCATGGCTGCGGCCTGCGCGCACGGCCCGGTCTGCGTGCCGGTGATCATGGCGGCAGGCCAGCCGTTGCGCTTTGCCCGCTGGACGCCGGACATGGCTCTGGTCGAGGGCGCCTTCGGCGCATATATCCCTGCCGCGCCCGACTGGCTGGTGCCCGGGGTGCTGATCGTGCCGCTGGTGGCGTTTACGGCTCAGGGGCACCGGCTGGGCTATGGCGGCGGCTTTTATGACCGGACGCTGGAGCGGTTGCGTGCCGAGCGGGCAACCTTGGCCATCGGCTTTGCCTATGCCGAGCAGGAGGCACCGAGCCTGCCGACGGAGCCCACCGATCAGCCGCTGGACATGATCGTGACGCAGGACGGCGTCGTGACCCCGCTTCGGGCTGCGCGGGGCGGGTAATGCGCGGGGCGGGCAGGCTGTGCGGGGCGGGCATGCTGCGCGGGGTGGGGCGCATTTGCCCGCTTGCACGGCGCCCGCGCGCGGTCTAGGCAGCGGATATGAAGATACTTTTTCTGGGCGACGTCATGGGCCGCGCGGGCCGCAACGCACTCCGCGATCACCTGCCGCGCCTGCGGGTGGAGTGGCGCGTCGATTTCGTCATCGTCAACGGTGAAAACGCCAGCAACGGCGCAGGGCTCAGTGCCGAGCATGCCAAGACGATGTTCGAGGCGGGTGCCGATTGCGTCACGCTGGGCGATCATGCCTTCGATCAAAAGGACATGCTGGCCGCGATCCAGACCGAACCCCGGATCCTGCGGCCGCTGAATTTCGCGCGTGAGGCACCGGGGCAGGGCGCGCGGCTGTTCGCGGATGCACGCGGGCGCAAGGTGCTGGTGGCGCAGGCGCTGGGGCAGGTGTTCATGAAACGGCCTTTTGATGATCCGTTTTCCGCCATCGACGCGGTGTTGCGCAAACACCCTTTGGGGGGCATGGCGCAGGCCATTGTGGTGGACATGCATTGCGAGGCGACCAGCGAAAAGATGGCGATGGGGCACTTTTGCGATGGGCGCGCCAGCCTTGTCGTGGGCACGCATACCCATGTGCCCACGGGCGACGCGCAGATCCTCAGCGGTGGCACCGGGTTTCTGACGGACGCTGGAATGTGCGGCGATTACAATTCCGTCATCGGCATGGACAAGGCCGAACCGATGCGCCGCTTTATCACCGGCATGGCCAAGGGCCGGTTTCAGCCCGCTTTGGGCGAGGCGACGCTGTCTGGCGTTCTGGTCGAGACCGATGACCGCACCGGCAAGGCCACGGCCATCCACATGGTCCGGCAAGGCGGGCGGCTGCAACAGACCGGACCCGGCGGCACATGACGCCTCGGGCCGCGCGGGCATTGCCCTTTGTGGTGATGATCGGCGCAGGCGCTGCATGGGGCGCCACGCAACCGCTGACCAAGGTGGCGGTGAGCACAGGTTATGGCCATTTCGGATTGGTCTTTTGGCAAATGACGGTGGTGGCACTCGTTCTGGGGCCGCTTTGTGCCGTTCTGGGCAAACGGCTGCCTCGGGGGCGCGTGCAATGGGCGTTTTGCGTGCTGATCGCGCTGATCGGCACGATCCTGCCCAATTCGGCATCCTACCGCGCTGCGGTGCATCTGCCGTCGGGCGTGCTGTCGATCCTGCTGTCGCTGGTGCCGCTTCTGGCCTTTCCCGTGGCGCTGGGCCTCGGGCTCGAGAATTTTCGCTGGCGGCGCTTTGCCGGGCTGATGCTGGGCCTGTGCGCCGTGCTGCTGCTGGTCGCGCCCGAGGCCTCCTTGCCCGACCGCGCCATGGTCTGGTGGATCCCTGTGGCGCTGATTGCGGCGGCGTTCTACGCGGTCGAGGGCAATGTGGTCGGGCGCTGGGGCACCGGCGGGCTGGACCCGGTCGAGCTGATCTTTGGCGCCGCTTTGGTCGGCAGCTTTCTGTCGGCCCCGCTGGCGCTTGCCACCGGTCAGTTCATCGTGCCACCCTGGCCGCTCGGCACGCCCGATCTGGCGCTTGTGGCCTCGGCCATGCTGCATGGCATGGCCTATTGCAGCTATGTCTGGCTGGTGCAAAGGGCAGGCCCGGTCTTTGCCGTGCAGATCAGCTATTTCGTGACACTTTTCGGTGTCACCTGGGCGATGCTGTTTCTGGACGAGCGCTATACCGGCTGGATTTGGGCCGCTTTGGTGCTGATGCTTGTGGGGATAGCGCTTGTCCTGCCGCGCCGCGGCGCAGATACTGAGACGTCCGCCGCCCCGGCGCAGTGAGGGGCGCAACACCAAAGGATGCGCATGGAGCTGATTGCCCTTTCCCCATCGTTACAGGCCGGGCTTGCGCTGATCACGGTCGTGGTGATGTTCGTGCTGTTCGTGCGCGAGGTGTTTCCGACCGAGGTGGTGGCGCTGGCAGGCGCCGCGGTGCTGCTGGGCACGGGCGTGCTGCCCTATGACGTGGCCTTGTCGGTGCTGTCGAACCCTGCGCCCTGGACGATTGCGGCGATGTTCATCGTGATGGGCGCGCTGGTGCGCACGGGCGCGCTGGACGTGCTGACCCGCAGCATCGAATCCGTCGCCAGGACGCGGCCAAAGGTTGCGGTCGCGGGGCTGATCGTGACGGTCATGGGGGCGTCGGCGATCATGAACAACACGCCGGTGGTTGTGGTGATGATCCCGGTGGTGGTGCAATTGTCGCAGACGCTGGGCACCAAGGCGTCCAAACTGCTGATCCCGCTCAGCTATGCGGCGATCATGGGCGGGTCGCTGACGCTGATCGGCACCTCGACCAACCTTCTGGTCGACGGTGTGGCGCGGACCCAGGGGCTGGAGCCGTTCGGCATATTCGAGATCCTGCCGATCGGGCTGGCGGTCTGCGCCTGGGGGCTGATCTATCTGGCGTTCATCGCGCCGCGCCTGCTGCCCGAGCGCGAATCGATGGCCAACATGCTGTCGGACAGATCGAAGATGAAGTTCTTTACCGAGGCCGTGGTGCCGCCGGACTCCAACCTCGTGGGGCGCGAGGCGACCGGCGTGCAACTTTTCAAACGCGACGGCGTGCGGCTGGTCGATGTGGTGCGGGGCGATCTGTCGCTGCGGCGCGATCTGAAATCGGTGACGCTGGAGGTCGGCGACCGTATCGTGCTGCGCACCCAGATGACCGAATTGCTGTCGTTGCAGCGCAACAAGGAACTCAAGCGCGTCGATCAGGTCAGCACGGTCGAGACGACCACCGTCGAGGCGCTGATCACACCGGGCTGCAAGATGGTCGGGCGCTCTCTGGGGGCGCTGCGGCTGCGGCGGCGGTTTGGCGTCTATCCGCTGGCGGTGCACCGGCGCAATCAGAACATCGGCCGGCAGCTTGACGATCTGGTGGTGCGGGTGGGCGATACGCTGCTTTTGGAGGGTGCGCCGGCGGACATCCAGCGGCTGGCCACCGAGATGGACATGGTCGACGTCAGCCAACCGTCGGCGCGCGCCTACAGACGCAGCCATGCGCCGATTGCCCTGGCCGCTCTGGTCGGTATCGTGGGGCTGGCAGCCCTTGGCGTGGCGCCCATCCTGTTGCTGGCGGTGCTGGCGGTGGCGCTGGTTCTGGTGACCCGCTGCATCGACGCGGACGAGGCATTTTCCTTCGTCGACGGTCGCTTGCTGGCGCTGGTGTTTTCGATGCTGGCGGTCGGTGCCGCGTTGCAGAACTCGGGCGCGATCACGCTGCTGGTGGACCAGATCGCGCCGTTTCTGGGCACGTTGCCGCCGGGCATGGTTCTGTTCGCGGTGTTTCTGATCACCACGACCCTGACCGAGATCGTGTCCAACAACGCGGTGGCGGTGATCATGACGCCGCTGGCGATCGGTCTGGCCACGGCGCTTGGGCTCGACCCGAGGCCGTTGGTGGTGGCGGTGATGATCGCGGCATCCTGTGCGTTCGCCACGCCCATCGGCTATCAGACCAATACGCTGGTCTACGGCCCCGGTGGCTACCGGTTCTCGGATTTCATGCGGGTGGGGATACCCCTGAACCTGAGCGTCGCGGTGCTGGGCTCGTTGCTCATTCCGCTGGTGTGGCCGCTTTGACCGGGTGGGGCGGCCCGGCGGCACATGGCCGGCACTCGGCAAAAAAAAGAGGTTGCCCGGAGCGTCAATCCGCCGGGAGCCGGCCCCGGCCCCTGATCCGCCGGTTTGCAGGCGAAATGCAGCTGTTGCGCTCTGGACGGCTGTCGCACGCATCATGCCGATGTCCGGATTATGCCGAGGTAGGTTTGTAAACTTCTGAATGACTTTAAGCCTATTTGGTCCGGGTCGGCATAATCCATGGGGCTGAGGGCTGGTAACGTCTTCTCTTTCACTTTGAAACGAGGAGACTTCATGGTGATCGCCCCCAACAAGACAGCCCGCTCACGGCCCTGCCGAAGGACCTTGGGGAGAAAATGCGGCGGCAGGGATACCCGCCCAGAACGATTAACGAGCACACTAGGCTGCTGCGCGATCTGCGCGATCTGAGCGACTGGCTGCAGAGGCGGCAGCTGACCGCGGGCGATCTGTCCATGGCGCAGATCGATTGTTTTCTGTCGGAGCGCCGTTCCGGCAGCGCCGCCAGACACAAGACGCACAAGGCACCATTCTCGGCCATCTCGGCGGGCTGGGGTTGACGCCTGCGGCCGAACTTGCCGTTGAGAACGGCCCCCCGCCGCGGAAACCCTGAACCGGTATCTGCGCTTCCTGACTGCGGAGCGCAGCCGGGTGCCGGTGACGGCCGCGCACCATATTGCGGCACCGGAACTCCTGCGCATCAGTCCGCCCGGCAAACGCCTGCGCTATACGAAAGTGCAGCCGATCTTCCATAGACTGTTGCGACATTGCGGGATCGCACCGCGCCCGGCGAGATGCCGGCCCCGGAGCCACGATTTTCGGCACAGCTTCGCCGTCAGCACGATCATCGACGACTACCGGTCGGGAGGCCCATTCGCATTGTTTCGAAGAACCATGCCGCCTTGGAGTGTCTCTGTCTGCATTGACGAGCGGTCGCACCTATTGCAACTGCGCCGTAAACCAGCTTCACCAAGCCTTTGAAAAGGCGTGGTATTTTTAGCCCATCTCGATTTTGGTGAAGGGCGGGTGAAAAGAGACGCCGGGCATTCAAAGACCGATTTCGAGCCATACGCCAGTCTCCGAAAGTCGGATGGCTTCGCTAAACCCCTTTGAAAAAAAGAAAAAAGGCCCCGTCAGGGACCTCATATTGGGTTCGGGAATGGTTTGTGGCGCAGGGAAAGCGACCGGCAGCCAGCCTTCGCAACAACTCAACCCGTTGATGCTATTGCCAAGGCCTGCAGTTTCACACCGCACCCGATGCAAACACGACTGAGAGCCCAAAGTTTTCGGATCGCTGCATGCGGCTGATGAACATTCACACCGGGAACAACGTCAATTTTGGACAGGAACTCCAGTCCGCACTCATACCAACGGCATAAATTACAGACCGTTATGAGCCCACTTTCGCATGCCGATGGATGAGATGGTTTCCGGTTGTTGTGTGAGTTTGATCCAAGCCTGGCATCCGGCCGTGACGATTTCATCACAGGTTTCGAAGACGCGATTTGAGAGCCAGTTTTGGCGCAGGTATTTCCAGATGTTTTCCTGCGGGTTCAACTCCGGCGAGCGCGGCGGCAGGAAGATGATGGAGATGTTGACGGGCACG
>Ga0307981_1001467_pt1 | contig 21025 bp, 11 predicted proteins | sample OrgLakmetagen987_FD_201849 | JGI IMG/M metagenome (GOLD analysis project Ga0307981, IMG submission 201849) | Saline water microbial communities from Organic Lake, Antarctica - #987 | ecosystem: Environmental > Aquatic > Non-marine Saline and Alkaline > Saline | place: Antarctica: Organic Lake... | reverse complement strand
GAATACGATTATTTGTAAAACCTATCGTCTATCACTTTAGAGTCTGTACGAGTAATCCGTCTGTACAACGGGTTATCAGTACTAAACTCTGGAGTGGTTTACCTTGAGAAGTCTGAATACTCTTACTATAGCAAACGTTTTCGAAGGTGTACTGTTCAAAGAAGTCCTTTCTCGGCATCGCCTTAGGTAGCCACATGTAAGATGTAAGTCTTTGGCGGGAACGAACGAAGGACGAAAATCGTCAACAAGACTTGCTTTCCCGCAAGTCGTGTGGACCACGTTTCGGACAAGACACGACGGAAGCAGGTAGGTAGGTTAATAGAAAAAGGCGACGCGGAGTTTAGCGTTCGACCTTGTCTGCCAAAGAAGCACCATCCACTACCGGCGACTAGACAGGACACCATGAGCAGCAATGGCAACAGCCGAAGCTGGTTGGAGGGGACTCTCGATGTCATTTCGGTAATGGCACCTCGTGCGACTACTCCCATTCGAAGAAGTCAACGGTCCATGTCGGCTCCTAATTCTCCCGCACACGGTGGCGCTTCCTCTGTTGGCGGGTCGGTGGCTCGTCTTCCCTCCCAGGATTCTTTGGATTGCTCCATGCATAACGATTCTGGACACGGCAAGTCGACGGCACAGATCATTCGGGATCTCAAGCAGTCCAACGCTCGTCTGACAGCTCGCACGGCAGCCTTGGAGGTAGACTTTATGAATCAGCTCAACCAAACGACGCTTCGGTTTCAGGAAAAGCAAGAGTCGCTCGAAGACAGCTTGAGACAGAAGGAAAAGCATGTAAACACGCTAGAGTCGCGATGCAAGATTGCCGAAACTCGTATCCGCGAAAAGGAAGAAGGCCTGGGCAAACTCAAGGAAGACTCCGCTTTTCAACGTCACACGATATCGGATCTCAAGACGCAGCTTCATCAACTTTCGCAAGAAGAGCCTAGTTACAGCGAACGAGATGTGGTCGATAACTGCAGCTTGGAAAAGCAGGATCTAATGCGCGAATTGGAAAAACTGAAAAAGGAGGCTTCCGCGGGAACAAGAGAAAAGCTAGTCTTGAAGCAAGAAGTGGAAGGCCTCAAGCGTCTTGCCGTTGCCGCTGCATCGGCCACAGCGGAACCAACCACGCCGGACCGTAAAATTCAGTATTTACCAGATCCGGACGAAAGTCCGTCTACGTCTTGGAAGCAGTTGGAAAAGACACAGAATGCCCTGCAACGTAGCGAATCAGCGCTCAACGACTTGCAGACGGAACAGCAGCGCCTCTCGGCCGAGCACGCGCAGCGCGTAATCGATTTGAAGGAACAGCTCAAATCTTCGAGTACTGATTGGGAGCAAAAGGAAAGCTATCTCTTGTCTCAGATTGATGCGATGAAACAGAGTAAGGGGGCAGGCGATTTGCAGTCGCAGCTTGTGGATCGTGACACGACGATTGCCAATCTTCGCGAGCAAGTGTTGAACTACTCGAGTCAGCTTACCGAGCTTACGGAAAAGAATACCAAGATCAAGGCCAGTATGGAGAGTCAGGAACAATATCGACGCGACGAGGCCGACGATCTGCGTGTGCTAAATGATGCGCAAGAAGAAGAAATTGATGCTCTACGCAAGCAACTCGACGAAGCTCTTGCCGAGATTGAAATGCGAGAGCAGGAACTCGAAGAAGCTCGCGAGCAGGAAGCTAGTCCCAAGAATACCAGTGCATCTTCCAACGAACAGGAGGGAGAACAGATAAGTGAATCCTATGCGACTGTTCTCCGTCTGCAGAGGACCTTGGAAGAAACCAAGAAGGAGCATGGAGTGACCGTTTCAGCTTTGAAGCAACAGCTTGACAAAGCAACCGTGACCGAAGAAAAGAAGGTCGAGGTGGATACCGGGTTTGAAATTCGTCTCGAGATTCAGAAATTAACCGAAACTGTCAACACTCTGGAGACGCAGATTGTCACGCTCACGAGCGAGAAAGAATCAATTGAGAGTGAGTACAAGTCGCAGTTGTCTGCCAAGGAAGCCGAACTCGAGGCTCTTCGCCAGCAGTCGTCCGCGGCGGGTGAGTCCACGGCGGATCATGTGCGGCAGCCTTCTTCTTCTGTCAAGACTGATCAGAGCGGTGGCTCTCTGGAGGAAGATCTCCGGAAAGAAATACAGACCACAAGGCAGTCGGGAGAACGCGTTGTCGAAGAACTCAATTTTGCGGTGGAAGAGAAGGAAACCGAACTGGTCCAGCTTCGTGGAAAGTTAGAGGACCGCGACACAACAATTTCTGCTCTCGTCAAGTCGTCGGTGACTCTCGAGCAGCAGATTTCCTCTTCAAAGTATGAAATCGAAACTTTGCGCTTTCAAATTGCTGACATTAGTGGCGACGAGGGTGTGAACGTTGTACTGGACGGCCCATTGGATTCTGAATTGAAGTCGGAAGTCCAAGTGCTCCGTCAATCTCTCGCTGCTGCAAAGGCGGCAGAAGAGCGCTTTACTCAAGACCTTTTCCGCGTTAAAAGGCAACTGTACCATGCCAAGAAGGAAAATGTGCGAGTGAAGACGCAGCTCAAGGAAGGCAAGAAAATGGGCTCACCTTCCCAACTAATAGCGCCAGTGGGCTCGCCTTCCCGCTCATTTGCATCAGACGAAAGTGACTTTGAGACGACCCAGCGTGAACTACAGGAGCGAGATGATGCAATCTCGAATCTTGTGAACCAATCCATGGTAAAGGAAAAGGAGCTCAAGGAATCGCGGACGAAACTGTCGGCAATGTCCAAGGAATTGAATGCGTTGCGTTCAGACCCAAAAGGCGGTGTCTTGTCTACTGAAGAAGTGAGGGAGTTGCGCCAGGAGGCCGAGATGTTTGCCGGTCAAGTCATTGAACAAGATGAAGAAATTGAGGCTCTCAAGAACGCTCTTCAAGCCCGTGACGCCCGAGTGGTCGTATTGCAGAAGGAGGTAAACGAGCTCAAGAGCAAACCAGCACCGGCGAAGGTCGATACTTCTAAGCTTATGGACCTGGAAGCTGAGATTGACGAACTCAAGGAAGCGAATGAAGTTCAACGTGATGAGCTCCGACTTCTCCGCCGAACGGCAAGAAAGTACGAAACTGTCGCAGAAAGAATCTCTGAAGCGGAAAGAGAGGAAGTACTTGCGAAGAAGGACATGGAAGAGTTCAAGACTATGTCCGACGACTTGGCTCGCGATAAGACTGCTCTCTTGAAAGAACTTGAAGAGGCAAAGTCAAGTAAGACTGACGACAGCAACAACAACTCGGAAGAGTTGGAAGCCTTGCGTGAGTCTACCTCCCAAAAGATTGCGGAACTCGAAGCCGAGCTCAAGGCGCGAGAAGTAATTATCGCCGAGAGAGCAGCACTTGTTGTCACCAACAATGTTGATGAAATGGAAGTGGAGGCTTTGAAGGAAGAGAAAAATAACTTGGAGCGAAACCTTTCGAGTCAATCGGCGGCTGTGGACAGTGCGAGAAAAACAATTCGCGAGCTCGAACAGATGCTCGCCCAAAAGACCGCGGAAGAGGCGGGTGCTCACGAAGAAGAAAAGGAAGAGTTGCTTGGCGAAATCGAGAGTCTGTCTACCGAAGTCGAAAAGCTCAAGGATCAACTTGCGCACATGGAGGAAGAGCGACACCTCATTGCGGACTTTAAAGAGAAGCTTGAGCAGGCGGACGAGGCCCGAGAATACTCGGAGAAGACAATCGTTGATACTTACGAGAGAAAGTTCAAGTTGTTGAACTTGGACAAGGACGTTACGATTGACAAGCTCCGAAAGGAGCTAGTGGAAGATAAGGAAGTGAACGCCGAAGAGCAGGAACTTATGTACAACAAAATTCAAGAGTACGAGATGACCATCAAGGAATTGAAAGAAGAGATGTTGGCACAGTTGGAACAGAGAGAAACCAAGATCTACGCTCTGGAACACACTTTGCATGCTCAAGAGCAGTTAGTTGGAAACATGCGCTCCGAGATGGATCATCTCCAGGGTAGCATGGAAACGACGGCCGTCGGTAGACGCGAGGAGATTGAAGACATGCAGCAAGAGCTGGTTGCTCATACGAAGAGGGCTGCATCGCAAGAGCGTGAGATCACATCGCTCCGTATGCAGACGGAAGAAATGAACCTTGAGCATCAGGCGGAGGTTGCGAAACTCAACGAGAATATCGCGTCTATGGAAAACACGGTGGACTCCGCAGACCACCGCAGCGCCATGGATATCCAGATGGACGTCCGCGTTCGAGAAGTGAAGGATCGTTTGGAGAAGTTGAAATGGCGCAATCAGTCCATCCAGGACGAAAACAAAACCCTTCGTGGATTATTGGAAAGAGCACAACAAGAGATTATGAAAGAAAGGAATGGAGGCAGGTCGGCCGATTTGGAACAAGAGCTGAAAGCTCAAAAACTGTTAGTCAACGAGTTGCAGACAGAGTTGAAGATTGCGGCTGCACCACCCGCAAAGCCTCCCATAACGCCGACTGCAACAGCGCCCTCACCGTCTCGATCAGAGTCCAAAAAGCAAAAGAAACTTGGGTTCCTTGGACGGCGTCGGGCAAACTCGCAGGAGGACTCTGTTGAGCCGACGAAATAGACTAAAGGCAGTATACATATTCCATGATCTCTCTACTTGTACAACAGAAAGAGTATTGCCGACATTAACGTTAGCGTTTCAGTTGAGGTTATTGAAGCAGAGCTATGATACAACATTAGACTCGGACGACAATCGACTCAGGCGATGGTATATCAGCGGAAAAGCTTGACTGAGACTTCGAGGGTGTTGGGCAAAGGATACGTAAATGGCTTTGATACTCGCACGCAGCGGCTCCATGACTGTGAAAATCAAAGTGTAGGATATAACAAAAGCCAGGAGCATGTTCTCCACCACCTCCAAGTCACTGATATCTTCGGTTGCATTCTTGCGTTGGTGCAGCAACACGTAGCCGGTAAAAATGACAATTATACCCGAAATGGATCCTCCCACGCAAGAGCACATGTGCGTCGTAATGTCATCATGAAGAATCGGTTCCACGCCTGCAAACAGTAAGGAGAGTGAAATTGTTAGTATGCGGAACGATGAGAATGGCAAGAGGTCGAGACTGAGGTCGACGTGTTCGTGCAACATACCTGACTCGTCAATCAAAGTGGCAATATCCCGAGCCGCCTTTTGATAGCTCTTGTAGTATGGTGCTGCCACATGTGTCAAGGCAAGATCAGAATAGCCTCGAACGAATCCACGTGCCACCATATTGACCCGATTCCACAGTTTAGTAATCAAACTAGTATCGTCATTTCCGATCTGCATTCCTTGAAAGCCACCGTCTGTACGAGCTTGCGAAATCACGTTTTGCGCCGCTTCCACCTTGCGCACTTGACTCCACACAAACTGCGCTGGACCTCCCACCAATCCGCACTGTGCCACGGACCCAAACGAGACTGTCAATCCAGCCGAGAGAATTGACTTGACTGTGGATGTGTGAGCGGGATTGTTGCTTGCTTCGCGTCGCACGTGTTCTCGTCGGCTGGGGGCTTCCATAAACTCATCGTCGTCCAGTTCGTAATCGTCATCCAGTCCCTCCTCGTCCATATCCAAGACCGACTGGTACACGGACGCATCAGCGGTCCGGTACGCTTCTGGAACGGGAGACCCACCAAAATCTTGCTCTGCTTGGTCACTCGATCCATTCGCTCTCGGTGTCACTGGCGGAGCCAGGTCTTGCAACAAGGCTGTTTGTTGGGCAAACCAACTCGTGACACCCCCACACGCCAACAAGCTCAACAAGCGCGCCACGGTCCCCGTAGCCCACTTACCTCCCACCACCGTGACAATCAATACGATCCAGCTCTGACTCCCCAAGGCTCCCAACAAGGCCCACCGCCACAACAGCAGTACCGCGAGTTGTACGGCCAATATCGCCGACAAGACTCGATAAAAGCTGGCACGCCGTAAACTGCGGCTCAAAATATCCAGAGCCGCGCCCGTGAGGGCTTGAAAAAAGGCGTGGCGACTGCCGTGGCCCTGCAGTTGCGAGCGGCGCGTCCACCGGCGAAACAGGTAAACGTCGCGGACCGTGTACCAGGCTGGAATGAGCGCGGCGGCGCGGGCCGTGGGACATTGCACGGCAATCATTGCGGCTGCGGCAGTGTAGACTGCGACGGAGACTGGTGCTGCCGCACTCAGTACGACAGCGGCAGCGTGTCGCTGATCGTTGCCGTCGCCTCCGGCGGCGGTGCGGTACAAGAGTCTGCTCAAAAGAAATGTAGCCACGGCGGCCCACCATAGCGTGTGCAATGTGGCGGTGGATAGGGGATGGTGCACCAATGGAGACACGTCCAGATCGTGCTTTTCAATCAAAATGGGCCAAACAAAGGCGACTGGACAGAATATCCAAAAGCTCACGGCCCAGGGAATGTCTCGCGGCCATCGGGGTAGCTTTTGGTTGTTGCGACGTTTATTGTGCGTCGTGGTGGTGGTGGTGGTATTGGTGGTGGGTTCCGTTTCGAGACTGGTAATGCGGGAAAAGTTTTTTTTTTCTCGTGTATTATTGTTGTTGTTGTTGTTGTTTGTTGTGTCAGTATGAGCATCAGTAGCAGCATCGTCGGACGACAGCTGGGGCAGCACGGGCACGTTCAATTTGGAAATGACTCTGCCGTTGGTTCCAGTAATTTTCGTGGAATCAAACTTTGGTCTGTTTGCTTCAGGTGTTTCGGCAATGTCGTGGGCCTCGTCCAAGTCCAAGGTGGCGTCGGCAAAGAACGGCGTTCCTGAATGAAATGGCTGGTCGTCGAATGAATCCGCCAGTACGGTAGCAACGGCGGGCGACGACACCATTCTTTGAGGCGTAGTGTGCGTCTTGTCGCTCATCCTATTGCTATTGCTATTGCCAATGCTATTGCCAATGCTATTGCCAACGCTATTGCTACTGCTCGTGTTGTAGATTAACTATGAGATGGACCGTGTATGACTGCTGATGGAATGGACGCTCTCTTTCTCACATACACCGAACGGCTCTATTCACCATGGTGGTGCTCCGAAAGTGGATCGAGACGAGCGAGGGGTCGATGAATGGTGATGAGCGTCGACTCACTCGACTCACTCGACTCACTCGATCGACAGATAGTCTAAGGACGCAAGACAGACGTTACTGTATATTTGACAAATATAGCTCTCTCTGTAGCTTGAGTATCCGGTACCGTTAACGCTCCGCAGGAACTCGACCGTGCGCGGCCTCTTATCTTTGTGGTTCGGTATGGTACCAGGTACGGTACGGCACGGTAGACTAGCTCAATGCTTCATGCTCATATTCGTAGCCGGCAGTCATTCAATATTCAATCCTTATCGCTGCTCGACCCAATCGCGTAGACTAGACTAGACTACAGTATAGTACTACATACAAAACTCCTTCCCCCATTACCACCAGCCATCAGCAAGATGAGCTCGACCGCCAAGGGAACCGAAGTAAGCGAAAGTCCCTCGTTCCTTTGTTTCGTCAACGACGTGTCGCGCAATCTCTTTGGTGTGCAGCAGGTGTCTGCTACTTGCGTCTGTCTGTCTGTCTGTCACTCTCTCTGTTACTACTGTAGACATGCATATATATAGAGAGAGAGAGAGAGAGGGAAAGCCTCGTTCGCATCCTCGCATCCTCGCATCATCACATCCTCACTTCCTCGCTTTACTGACTCGTTTCAACCCCACCTCTCTTATTATTACTATCACTATTAATCAAAAACACCGCAGCCCCGTCGCAACTTTAAAAAGACAATCGACGCCGAAGAAGGCCGCCGCGGACGCGAAGAGACCACCCTCCAGATCCGCAAGGACAAGAAGGATGCTCGTCTCGCCAAGAGACGGCAGATGCCAACGGGCGGTCTCTCGGCACCCACTCCAGCGGGCATGGCGGCCGCAAACATGCTCATGAACTCGGGGGACAATACCTACGCGGGCATGTCGGCCATGGACGGAAATATCGCTTCAGGAACAAGCGCTTCTCGCGCCATGGCTGCTTCAAAGCTAGATCAGTTGCCAGCCATGGTACAAGGCGTCATGGGCAACGATCCAACCGTACAGACGGAATGTACCACGCAGTTTCGTCGATTGCTTTCCATTGAAAAGAACCCTCCCATTCAGCAAGTCATTGACGCTGGAGTCGTCCCGCGCTTTGTTGAATTCTTGCAGCGCGATGATAATCCGGCCTTGCAGTTTGAAGCAGCTTGGGCCTTGACCAATATCGCGTCGGGTACTTCGGATCACACAAAGGTCGTCATGGAAGTGGGAGCGGTACCCATTTTTGGGAGATTGCTCATGTCACCCAACGACGATGTGCGCGAGCAGGCTGTCTGGGCACTGGGTAACATTGCTGGAGACTCACCCCCTTGTCGCGATTTGGTATTGCAAGCCGGTGCCATGCAGCCCCTACTGCTACAGTTGCACCAAAACTCCAAGCTGTCCATGCTGCGCAACGCCACTTGGACCTTGAGCAACTTTTGCCGCGGCAAGCCACAGCCAGACTTTGAAATGGTCAGACCCGCCTTGCCCACATTGGCACAACTCATTTTCAGTCCGGACGAAGAAGTACTCACGGACGCTTGCTGGGCGCTCTCGTACATGTCGGACGGTCCCAATGAAAAAATTCAAGCTGTCATTGAATCGGGCGTCTGCCGCCGCTTGGTGGAACTACTCTTGAATCCCAGTCCGGCGGTACAGACTCCCGCCCTCCGGACCGTTGGCAACATTGTTACTGGTAACGACTTGCAGACGCAGTTTATTATCAATAACAATGCCCTCCCCTGCTTGTTGGCTTTGCTTTCGAGCCCCAAAAAGGGAATTCGAAAAGAGGCGTGCTGGACCATTTCCAACATTACCGCTGGCAACAAGGAACAGATCCAGGCCGTCGTCGAAAACAATATCATTCCCCCCTTGATTCAGTTGTTGACTAATGCCGAGTTTGATATCCGCAAGGAAGCGGCCTGGGCCATTTCCAACGCCACGTCGGGTGGCAGTACCCAGCAAATCAAGTTTTTGGTGCAGCAGGGATGCATTCGTCCCCTCTGCGACTTGCTCAATGTTTCCGATACCAAGATTGTCACGATTGCTCTCGAAGGCCTGGAGAATATCCTCAAGACTGGCGACGACGAAGCGCGCGCCACCAACGGTCAGAACCAAATGGCAGTTTTCATCTCGGAAGCCGAAGGCCTCAACAAGATTGAAGACTTGCAGCAGCATGCCAATCAGGATATCTACGAAAAGTGCATCAAAATTCTCGAATCGTACTTTGGAGTGGAAGATGAAGAAGAAATGGAAGCCCTGGCGCCGCAAATGGAAGGAGACCAGTTTGGTTTTGGCATGGACCAACAGCAACCTGGTACTTTTGACTTTTCCGGTGGACAATAAAGTGTGTGTGTGTTTAAAATCAATGACACGCACATACGTGGGCGGACGGTCTTGAGGGATTCGAGAGTTACGTGCAGACGCATGCATTTCAATTGCGCGTGCGTTCAAACTCTTTGGTCGCTCAAGCCCGTTGGTTCCTTTTAAAAGCTACGGCTGCGGCCTTTTGGAGGGAAGAATTTGTTTCTTCTCACCACGAGCCCGCAAACGAATAACTACGATAGTGACCATGACGAATATATATAGTAACTCTCTATATAAACAAACTTGTGTGCGTTTACCAACACCTTGTTTAGATTTCATGATCGTTCTGCTGCACTGGCAGCTACCCACTGTAGCGCGGCCGTAGATGAATGATTGGAAAGCAAACGAGTGCGTTTGTTTGCTCGAGACGATGCAGGTACCGGTAGAAACAAGTCTCTTGTCTAATTGAACAATGTGAGGCTCTTGCGCCCTTTGAAAGTCATACGGACAGTGGCGCATCGCATCAAGGCGTCAATGCCAAGAATCCCACCCACGCCTTGATCCTTGAGACTGTCCAAGATTGGGATTTGACCAATATCAATCTGCAGACGCGCCGCGTCTTGCAAGGACAGTCCGGGATAACCCGACGAACGGCCCAAATTGAGAGTACTGCTCACTCCTATTCGATGCGTCAGTTCGATAGCCATATTGTCGCTTCCCATGGCTCCCGTGTCAACACGGATGCGCGATAGAGCTGGAGAAGTGCGTTCCAGGCCCAATTGCTCAATTCCTTTCCAATTGAGAAACGTGCTCGAAGCGCCCGTGTCCACCAACATGTTGACGGGTCCCCGTCCTCCCAAGGATACTTGACAAGTATAAATACCCAACCGAGGGACGAGCTCCATGTCTGCTTGGGCCAAGACTGTTCGGGAACTGTCTTGTAGAGGAAGACTGTCACGATAAAAAGAAACGACTCCTTTGCAAAAGTCCATTTCGATTCCGACAAACTGACTAAAAAAGCTGAGACCAATGATCCCGTCTAGTTTGCTGGGCAAGGCACCAATATCTTGTACGGCGGCTGGCAAGGGTCCAAAACTGGCGTCGCCGAGGGTAAACGTGTCGAGCTGCGTCAGACCCGTCTTTCCGGAAACGCCCCCCGCACCAATCATGGTGACGGGAGTGCTGTACGATGGCAATTTGTGACGCTGGACAACCTCGGGTCTCAGCACGAATCCTGAACAAGCTGTATCCAGAAGTAACGTGAGCGTAAAGGATTCAGTTGGTTGGGAAGGGTTGGGAACCTCGATTTGAATGGTAGGATAGGGCTGTTCGCCGGGTTGGATCGTAATGCCTCCACCCACGTCCTTTAGATTGACGGCTGCGATTCTCACATCACTGTCCAGGCTGGTAAAGTAGAGCGGAACTTGAAGGACATTGGAGGGCATTCCTGAGGTTGGCGTCTTGGTCGTCTTGATTTTGATGTCAGGCTGTGGCTGTGCTGGTCGGCGTCGGGCCTCGTCCAGCCGCTTGACCAATCCTTCTTTTTCAAACAAGTCCATAAAGGAAACGTTGAGCGTCGAAAGTTCCTTTTTGATTTCACTAACCGACATGGACCGAATATCTTGGACTCGGTCATATTCGGTGCTCTTAATTTGCGTATGCAAAGGCTGAAAGGGTAATCGTCTGGTGCTGACCACGGAGGGAACAAAAGCAAAAGTCGTCGGGACGAACAACAAAAGGAGTGATGCCAGGATTGGACGACTACGAAAAGTCATTGTAACTCGAGAAATATGATGCTTTGGATATGGTGAGTTGCTACCCAGCGTTTATGATGCAAAGGATGAGCTGGAACTGTGTCTTGTGAACCTCTTCGCCATGGTCGTTTGTTGGCAGCAGTGCATCAGTTTTTGGCTTTCGTTCTTCGAATTAATGACGTGTCAGAAACCGCGACCATTTTGGGTCATTTTTTGTTGACGCGCGCACGTTTTGTCATATTGTTTTCGTTTTGTTCTTGTGGTTCGCTTCCAACCTAGCCGTGTTGATGGGGTGGTTCGCTTCACAGCCATGTTTGCCATAAAGTTGAATGCTTTCTACCGGTACAGTATGGCATTGATGAAAAGAATCATCATGGTTCGAACGAGCTTGATTATTGGAGTTTGGTGTGCGGGATTGGTCGCAAAGGTGCCTGTTTACGCTTTTGTCCCGGCGACGCCGTCCACCATGATCATGGCAAGGCAGCAGCTGCATGCTCGTCGTTCTGAACCACGATACGCAAAAGGGTCGGAAGAGGACATCGAAAACCAGTTGTACGAGATTGCAAGGCGTTTCAAGCTAGAAGTCTTTGATCTCGACGAAGGTATTTATGGTCTCGAGTCACAAGACTCTCGTTATGGATTAGAGGTGGTACATGTGGCCATCTCAATGGACGCGGACAACGGTGGTCTCGGCTTGGTTCTCACCGAAATGGCGGGTAATGCCGACGGGAGGGGGCTTGTACTCGTCAGTCAAGTGAATGTCGAGTCGGAACCAGCCGTCCAAGTCGGTGATGTAATCACTGGTGTCACGGCTGGCGACACGTTTCGTGAGCGCACAACGGGTCTTAATTACGATCTCACGGTGAATGCTATTGCCAGAGCCAAGCAGGAAGCCACCGATGGAATTCTCCATTTGGAATTGGATCGGTTGGTCGAAAGAGCAAAAGTACAGGTCGAGGTGGTGGATCTATTGGGAACTGTCCATCAAACAATTGACGCATTGGCTGGTGAAAACTTGCGTAGGTTGCTCCTTCGGCGCGGAATCAAGCTATACGATGGACGCTCCAAGCGCTTTGACATGCCCTTTGTAACGGGCGACTGCGCTGGCGAAGGTATCTGTGGAACGTGTCTCGTCAATGTTTTGTCGGGGGGAGAACTGCTGAATCAACGAAACAGCCAAGAAGAGCTGATTACCCAGGGACGGCCGTCGTCCTGGCGTGCCTCTTGTCGAACCGTCGTGGGAGCCGACAACAGGCCCGGCACTCTCCGCATTACCATCCACCCACAGTCTGAATCCGAAGACGAGTTGAATCCAGGAGTAAAGAGCGTTTCTAGAAATTAAATATCTAGTCTTGATATATAGCTGCTCCAGGACGCTACCTGATCCTGATGTCCTTCTCCGAAGAAAGGCATAACTGTATTGGAGTCACGGTACTCTCAAAATTGTTGCTTTACACCTGTAGAGTATAACTTCTATTCTTCGAAATAATCGTAAGGTGGCATGCTTTCAATGGTTTTCGAGGCATGAGACACCAGAATGCGGCCATTACGGCTGGCTTTCAACATGCTGCTCCTCTTCTTGGGACATGATGGTCACAGTTGGCCCAGCAATATGCCCAGCAGCCTTTCTTTCGTCGTCCAGCATGAGATGCGCCACGTCTCCAACATGACGCATAGTCGGTCGTCCGTGTGGACAGTTCCACGGATGTTCAACATCGACAAGTCGCTTGACGATACGATCCATCTCTTTGCTCGAGAGCGGCTTTCCTATCATAATACTTCCCCGACATGCGCGACTTGCAAACATGGCGATTGCTTTGGGAAGCCTTGCGATAATCTTGTCTGCCGTATCACCTGCTCCATTGCCTGCGTAACGTCGCACTGCATTGTTACCGTACATACCACTTCCATCGGCGCCAGTTCCAGCCCCAGCGGCTCCACCGTAGGACGATCCAGAGCCATCTGCCCCCAAGATTGCACACAACGCCGACACATCGTCCTTACCAAACTGTACCGCCTTTCGGCCGTCTCGTGCTCCGCTGTGAGGCAGCGCCGTGAGAGCGAACCGATGGCGTGGAGGCTTGTCTGAATCATATGCGAACCGGAAACCATTCTTTTCGAAAGTTTCCATATGGTCCAGAACGCATGCCTCTTCCGATGGCGACAGCTCGAGTGGCATCGGCGCGATCAGCTTTTGCTCGTGGATTACAGTCTCGGCACAGAGCTTTTCGAAATTATACTTTTCATCACAAGCGTGTTGGTCTAATATCCACAGGTGGTTCTTTCCGTCTCGGGCCAATATGAATCCCAAGTTGAACTGACCTATCACAGTCATCGAGTTGAAATCTTGTTTCGAAAGACTGATCGTACAACCTCCGCCACTTTCCCCTTGCCCTTCAGTTGTTGGTTCATCCCAAATATCGGCGGTTGACCTCTCGCGTGACGCGCCCTGAAACTCTCTCTTGCGGTCTCGCATCGCAAGCCGTTCAGTGCGCGCTGCCTGGACAACATCGCCGGTCCCTGTGAAAATATCCCATACCACAGTCGATTGGGGTTGACTTCCAGGTTCAGACGTCTTGGGTGAATTCGCCTCCATCTCGTCATTTACTGCGTGCTCTTCGGCGTCATTTGCATTGTCGGCATCATTATCTTCCGACGGAGATGGCGAACGAGTCTCGCCGACTCTGGATCGCTTCGAAATAGGCGCCGTTTCCTGAGCTGTACCTGATGTGGCCCGTTTGGTCGTGGTCGGTAGTGGTCGTGCTGGTGTAGATGCTACTTGAAACCCATGCTGCTCCAGCGACAGTGTCTTATCCGACAACGATGGGGCAGCAGCGCGCTGGTTCGTTCCCACACTGTCCCCAGATGCCCGGAAAAGATCAAAGTCCATCTTCTTCACCGTCTGAATTTCGTCTTCGAGACCCGCGCTGCCGGTATTGTTGAACGTCTGCTGAGCCAGCTTCCATCGCTGACGATCAGCATCTGTTGACTGGTCGGCATTTGATGCAAGTTCTACAACTGCCTTCTCCTGTCTAACATTATTTTCCGGTGAGGGAGTGTCATACGTGGTTATATTGGATGTCTTCTTGGTAGATATAGCTTCGGTTCGCTTTTGTTGTTCGGCTTCCTCCTCCTCCTCTGTTGTCGCTATTTGCTGTTTTTCTGCTTCTTCAATATCGGTTATCGCTTCGCGGGCAGCTGCTGCTCTCTCGGTCGCTTTCGTAGCTTGTTCCTTGGCTGGATTCATCACCTCAGCTTCTTCGCGTACCCTTCGACCATCATCAAACTCGTGTTGCAGCTTTGCCTTGGAAAAGTCGTGGGAGAAGGCATACCGACGGTTGAACCTCGTCGGAGACTCGTATTCGGGCACGTTGTCACCACGATCAGCATCGTCTTCCTCTTGCTGCTGTGACGCGGATCCCATACCATCGATTACATTTGCCGTAAACTTGCCCTCGGTCTGACTGGCCCATAGCTTAGTCACTCCCTCTTGCACAAGGTCGCAGATTTCCTTTTCATACGTGAGCATAACTTGACGCTTGTCTGGCGACAGATTGATATCAAAGGCGTCGTTGGGAAGCGTGAACTGTAATACACAGGACGGTCGTTTCTGTCCACCAAAGGTGCGCCATGCCTCGTTTAATAGCTTGGCAACCTTGGGAATTTCCACCGGTCTTGCGTTGATGCTGAAGAACTGCCCATCCCTGGTACCACGGTCTCGACTATAGAGCGCCTTTGCTACCAAGCCTTCCATCTTCCACTTTGGCTTGTCGTTGCTGTTGACAGCCTCCCCTTCTTCGCCAAAGTCGTTGCTACTCCCAGTCACAGCTGATGTTAGATCCACAAAAATCGAACAGAGACTAGCCAAGAATTTACTCCCCAATACGGAAGATATTGTCTCTTGAATCGATGTGCTATTGAAAGTCGTGGCCAACAAGGCATTTTCTCGACAGCCTCCTCCCGACACGACCATATCCATAAGATTAATGCGGACCCCGACTGAGAAAATAGCATACCCAACCATCATTCTCATGAGTCGTCCTCTTTGGTTCGAAATGCGACGAATCATATCCGCTCGTCGAACCGGCAAGGATTCCAGAAGTCGAACGACTGCCACTGTTGTCCCCACTTTCCTCGGAATACTGGCCACTGCCGCTAGATTGAGTGAACCATCTCGTCGAAACTCCAACTTTTGCGCGAGTTCTTCATTGGCGGTACGAGTGGCAACGATAACATTGCTACTCAAATTCGACAAACAAAAGAGCGCTTCCCCGCGAAATCCCATGGTGAGCTGTCCGTGTCCATTATCGTAAATGTCTTGGAAGGATCGAATCTTACTTGTGGCGTGAGCCGTGGCAACGAATGGGCGAGAAGCGGCCGGAATACCGCAGCCATCGTCCGATACTTCCACAATGTCGATTCCTTGGTTAAAGAGGCGGACTGTGTAATACATAGAGAGAATGAGAGCGGTTAGCACACACACACACACACACACACTTATCCACATACCTCATATAGCCAACAATTTTACTAGATAAGACCATTGACTAACTTACTGTTGATACTCGTGCTTCGAGCATCCAGGCTGTTATCCACAAGTTCCTTGACGGCGCTGGCAAGATCCGTTACTGCTTGCCCCGCAACGATGCGTCGGACTGACTCGGCTTCGATCGGTTGGATCTCGGACGCCATGGTAGTTTAAGGTGCTCCTTTACTGCTTCCACGTATTAAGAAGTAGTCGTATTAAGCAACAAGTGGCTCTGTACTCAGCTTGGTAGTTCTGTCGTGATCGTATCGATCACTCACAAGAAGAGAAGAAGAGGGCCTGAGCAGCAGCTTCAATACATTCGGAATAACCACTGATCATTTTTCGTGTTTTCGTTCTCCGTCGCGAAGAGTATGCGAAGGCTAATGACAACACCAAGACTAAATTACTTAATAAATACTTTCAAGAAGTTTTCTTGGGGCAAAGTCAAAATTTTACACTTAGGTGAGAGAATCTATTTTCGTAGATTTTCGGCATTGATAGACTAATGACTATCGTGAAAACCTTTGTACAATGATAATATTTACTTAACAAAATATAAGATCCTTGTACTGTATTAATTAATTGCGTAGTTACTGGTAATTGCATTACTTTGTACAGTAATGTTATATAGTGTTTGTTGGAAGCAGCTTGCGGAAGCATCTGCTTTATGGCTGAAAACATCACGTTGTTGGAAGTGTTGGTCTATCTCTTTGTTTATTGTCGACTACAGTATGTCGTAGTCGTACTCTAGCTAGACTATGCTTACGTCCCGGTTCTCGCAATCAAACAGTTGCCTACTGTGCAACTAGCTATGATAGAGTTAGTACTGCATCAGGTACCGGTACTGTAGACTAGGTAACTTGTATTCTACTATCCTTGTCGCGGAACCCGGTCTTTTCTCCCGTGTGCAATCAGGATTTGAATATCTGGATTACGATTTCGACTCTCAGTTGATCGACCAACTCCTATGGACTCGAATAGTGACTGCAGCTCCTGTTCAAACTGTCGGTGAATCGTGCTGAGACGTTCCTTAAAGCTCACGTAGACGACAGACTTGGAATGCGCCACGGCCCAAATGGTTCGAGCCAGAGCTACTGGGTCGTAGAGAGAAGCCACCACATCAGCACCGACAATGACATCAAAGGTTCCGTGCTCGGAGTAGTCATCTTGGCCCCAAGCAAGTGGATAGGCTGACACGATACCGAGCGACTGCTTGGCCTCCTCGTCGTCGTCGTCACCAGGAAGAATATAATCGGACAGGAGACCGTCATCCTTCTGTGAGACTTGAGATTGTCCGTCTGGTATTTGGAAGGAGTTGGAGCTAACGTTGCGTCCCACGTTTCTCTGCAACAAGGGCATGAGCTCCGGTAGATCGGTTAAATGCACGTGAACCCCAGCGACAGCCTTGGCTACCATCAGGCCACAAAGGCCAGTACCAGTCCCCAACTCCACAATCCGAGTCGCACTCTTACCTGGAACTTTCCAGGTGGTAGAATTCTGTAGCAAGTATTCACCTAGACAAAAGGCGGCATCCCAACACCAGCCCCCCTTGCCCAAGGTCTTGTCTTGTTCCATTACGAGTCGACCTGGCCTAATGCCGATACATCCGTAGTCAATAAACCGACAGTCGACGTGCTTGAGATCGTCATAATAGCGTTGGTGATTTAGATACGCGCCGTACGAGAGAATTTGTGAACCACACGCGAGGACTGTGCGATCCGTGTCTCGACTTGCGACGCTGTCGTTATCGGCATCTAGCCCCTTGTATGCCAACGCTTCTTCATGAGCAGATGCCCGTCGTTCTTCTTCGTCTTGTCGTTCAAGTTCTCGGAGTTGTCGTAGAACGGCTCCTCTTTGTAACATGGCTTCCGCTGGATCCATTGGGTCCTCATCGCTGTTATCATTATCACTGTTCTCGCTGTCTGCAGAGTCCATCATGGTCGTTGGCACGATGTTTAGCATTCTGGCTGGATTTTTTTTTCTGTGGTCGGCTAAAGTGAAACGGACGTTCTATAAAATGGCGCGAGTATGAAAGACTCCGATCGACCATGATGGCGACACGCGACAGCCAAAGGCCCCTCATTCAGCACTCTTTCACTCTATCAGCTATACTGTTAGATACCTTGGAATGCCTTTGCACCTCAAGGTACTAAGTGCAACGAGCGAGTCCAAGCTCTCTCCAAAGCCGCGCAAGAGAGCCCGAAAAGACGACACCACTACTGCCGAGGAGGCGGCCGATAAGGATCATGTAACGGCGTCGACCACAACGACCGGACGCTGCGTCAATGTCGCCGATCGCTATGATAAGGTCGGCCGTGTTGGCGCTGGCACGTACGGGATTGTCTACAAGGCCAAGGACCGGCTAACTGGAAATTATGTAGCCTTGAAACGATGCATCCCCCACCACGAATCCAGCGATGGCTTTCCCATTACGACGCTTCGTGAGATTCAATCGCTACGCCTGTGTGCGGGGCACCCCAACATTGTCGCACTCGAAACAGTCGCAGTTTCCAGGAGTGGTGTCTTTTTGGTCTTTCAATACTGTGAACACGATATCGGCGACTTGATTGACTCGTACTACGCCGAGCACCGCAAAAGTCCCTTTCCGCAAGCCGCCGTCAAGACCTTGTTGCGTCAACTTCTCGGCGCGTTGGAATTTCTGCACGGTCGAAACTTGATTCATAGAGATGTCAAAGCCAATAATCTCTTATATACCAATAAAGGATGCTTGAAACTGGCCGACTTTGGCTTGTCACGTCCCTACGCCGACCACCATCACGGCGCCTTATTGACACCAACGGTCGCCAGCTTGTGGTATCGACCACCCGAGCTCTTGTTGGGTGCTACCACGTATACCCAAGCTAGCTTGGACATCTGGGCCACCGGTTGCATCTTTGGAGAACTCTTGCAGGGATGTCCACTCGCCAATGGCAAGGACGAAATCGACCAAATGGACAAGGTGGTGCAGTGCCTGGGAGTTCCAACGGTTGCGGATTGGCCCGACCTGTACCAATTGCCATTGCTTCGAAACAACGGAATCCAGTTTCCTCCCAGCAGTCGTCGAACGCTACTAGATACCTTTGGCTATCTGAGCGACAGGGGCTTGCAGCTGCTCACGACCATGCTGCAGTACAATCCGGCCAAACGATGGACGGCGGCCAAGGCGCTGACATCGGCATATTTTGAGGAAGGGCCCTTGCCAACGCCATGCAGTGACATGCCACGCTTCAAGTCCTTGCACGAAAAGCATGGTAGCTCCAAGAAACATTAGCAACGCGCGGGGTTATTCAACTATGCTAGCTACAATTTGGTCTGTCAGACTGAGCCAATGCCGTTAACTATAACAGACCGCCACACACGTGCGTAGCATGCGAATCTCAAAAGCTAAGACTTGAACTGCAATAGTCTACTGCTACAGTACCGTACAACGCTACGTATTGAAGCACAAAGGGCTAACGTGCTACGCATGTACGTACTGTCTGCGTATGTATCGCATACGTACTACGTACAGTAGGACAGACATCGAAAACTCGGGTACTAAAAGTGCCGACAATGGGGCGCTACCGTACAGCAGGTAGTTTACAGATTACTGCCCCTCCTTTCGATCCAAGGTGCATGATGAACACACCTGAGCCTCAAGAAGTCCTAGAGTCCAACGATGAGGAAATTCGACGGCTATTGGAGCAAGCAAAAGTAAAGATCGAAGATTATTTTCCACTGACTTCGATAACCAAGCTCGATCTATCGAACTGCAACTTGTCCACACTGCCGACTGGCTTTTCCGAGGCGCTTCCGAATCTATCCATTCTTTTTGCTAGTAAGAATCGCTTTGGCGAAATGCCTGCCGAGATTGGTCGATGCCAAAAGCTGCAAATGGTCGCCTTTAAAGAAAATGGCATGGAGACGATTCATCCCGACGCACTGCAACCACAACTTCGTTGGTTAATCTTGACGGACAACAAGCTCCAGAAGCTTCCAGAAGAGATTGGCCGATGCACACTTCTCCAAAAATTCATGTTGAGTGGCAACTTGTTGGTAGAACTGCCCGAATCCATAGTTAATTGCAAGAATCTAGAGTTGATTCGTCTCGCGTCCAACAACTTGAAGGAACCTCCCACGACGCTACTGCAGCTTCCCAAGCTATCGTGGGTCGCTCTCTCGGACAATCCCTTTTTGGAGAATGCTGCAAGTAGTAGTCACGGTAGTAGCAGTAATAGCAATACGGATTCCATCTCCACCGCTGTCATGGAACCTTTGCCGATCCTTGAAGGCATTGACGACTTGCCCGGCGAAGAGCTGGGTCGGGGAGCCGGAGGAGTCACACGACGCGTGCAGTGGGGCGGACGACCCGTGGCAGTCAAGACTTACAATGGCGTGATCACGTCCGATGGTTTACCTGAACAAGAACGAATTCTTTCGTGTGCTGCGTCGGCCCTGCAGAGCGACTGCTTGATAAAAGTGATTGGTGAAAGTGCGGCTGGATCCCTGGTCATGGAGTACTTGGACAATTACCGAGCCTTGGCAGATCCCCCCAATTTTGTTACTTGTTCTCGTGACGTGTATCCCGATAAAGGTAGTCCAAGGTTCATTTGGGAACATGCCGAGTTGTTGGTAACGGGTCTACTCGAGGCTCTTCACAAGCTACACGCGACTGGCATTTGCCACGGAGACTTTTACGGTCACAACATTCTCTTGGACCGAGACAATTACGCTCAAGTCAAGCTGAGTGACTTTGGGGCCGCCTTTTTCTACGACCGAGGTGCCGAATACGGCAAGCAGTTGGAAAGGTGCGAGTTGCGGGCGTTTGCATGCTTGGTCGAAGAAGTGGATGGTTTGCTGTTGGATGAGGATTCTACGGGTTTGTTGAAAGAGATGGCTGCAGCGTGCCGTTTGGATGCAAGCACCTTTGATACAGTACATATTTGGTGGAAACAAAAGCAGCTACAAGGATTGGCCGAGGCCTTTGGTGCCGATGCGTTCTAGCTGCTTACGCGTTCGTCATCGTTATGGGGATGTCGAGCGAAACTACGAAGACTACTAGCCCTCCCTCTGTATACGTCAGTTTGCTAGTAGATGACGGTGATATAATGGTTATAAGAGGTGTCGATCAACAAAGCTCTCCAGGAATCAAGTTGTTCGGCAGAAGCCGCACACAACCCGTTCGCTCCGCATTCATTAGTATCCGAGCTGCTTGGTGACTGGACCGCTTTCTACTTTTCAGCCCAACAATGCCATTGCCTTCTTCCAAATTTTTATGATAGATCTTGCCGCAGACGATATGCTCGTACTACATCACAAGCATTATACCTGTGCTATGAGCTGGCTAGTCGCTCCTATGCAACAATAGTTAAAAGTGTCAATAGCTACCGTACAGTATGCATTATTTCGTCTCTTCCGGCGATCCCGC
>Ga0307981_1001464_pt1 | contig 21039 bp, 14 predicted proteins | sample OrgLakmetagen987_FD_201849 | JGI IMG/M metagenome (GOLD analysis project Ga0307981, IMG submission 201849) | Saline water microbial communities from Organic Lake, Antarctica - #987 | ecosystem: Environmental > Aquatic > Non-marine Saline and Alkaline > Saline | place: Antarctica: Organic Lake... | reverse complement strand
CGCTTCTGGTCTTCCGTTACCTTCGTCCATATAGTCATCGTCTCGATCTCGAAACAATTCCCTTTTGTATTCGTACAAGGCACGACCCGACAAGACTGATAATCCCTTGCCACCTTTTTTTTTTCGAAGCTCGGCTTCCACAAGCTTCTTGGCGGCTGCTTGTCGCACTTTTATCTTCTTGTCGTTCCATATCTTGAACGTTTCAGGTGTAATCTTGGTGCCCTTGCCCGTCTTTTTTAGTTCCGCCACTAGTGTTTGTCGCCTGGATTCAATATCGTCTTCAATGGTGGGAACATAGTTGGGCTGTAGTAGTAGTATAGTAGTAGTAGTGGAGAGTTGGGGAGGGAGGAGCGAACGGGTGAGTGAAATGATACAAGACGTACATGACAGAGTGCAAGCCAAGCACAAAATGCACATCATGACTTACATCTTCTCGTAACTTATCTTCCATCTGTAGAGCAAGACAGGGAGTATCGAGAGAGGTGAGTTACGCGTTTCGGGCGTGCGCAAGTTTGCACCCCGATATATCGATCCATGATCCATCGGGGATAGATTCACTCGATATACTTACTTCTTGAGCATCCATCTGGAACATCATCTTCATGGCTCGGCTGGTCGACTTTTTGTTGTCATCATTTCCATCGCGACCAATAGCTTCTACTTTGCCTCCCTTTACACTGGCCGTAGTTTTCTTTTGGATGGCCAGTAAAGCTTCTCCAAAGAGGGCATCTTGCTCGCTCTTTGCATTCTTTTTGCGCTGCTTCTGATCCATCTTGAGTTGCTTGCGCTGTTCCTCCATCTTCTTCTGCTTGGGATCCCCTGAATCATACACGCTCTTGGAGATACTGTTGATCTGCTGTTGCACCTTTTTGGACTTGTTTTTGTTCTTCATTCCAAAGGTTTTATCGGAGACGAGCTGCTCCTTTCTCTTATTAGCATTCTTCTTTGACGGCCCATCGCCGCCAGCCTTTTTCTTCACTGGTGCCATTGCGAGAGAGTGACAGCGGAACGAGTAGAAAATAGGTTGTCCTCTGTTGCTTTTATTGGCCATTGCCGCGCCGCGTCCGATCGGCTCGAAACTTGAAACCCCTTTTGGCCTCAGATTTTCGAACGTGCGATGGCCAGACTTGCCACGTCAAGTCTATCTACTGCAGTACTGTACGTACCGTGTGTTTGTAAATTGCTTATGACTTTATTCTAGAAACCCAGAATTCCCTAAGACATGCCGATAAGCATCGAAAGCTCTCGTCACGTACTGTAGGTTCCATTTCCGTTGAGGAAAAGAACTTTGATCTAGCTGACGAGAGATCAAGTCAGGTTAAAGTATCAAGAATTACGCCTAATTCCGCGAAATATTATTACTCACAAACTTTGCTTCTAAGTATCGTTTCGATCGTACAGATACAAGCCATTGTTCACGAATTGATGTACAGTACAGTATGTATGAAAAAATGACGATCGATCACTTCTGGGACTCGATAGTCACGATCGGCAACTTGCCGATGGAGCATCCTCCGAGATGCGATGAAAGGGATGAATGATAACCATGATGAATCGTAATAAGCGTAAAAGACCAATAAGTTGAATAACAACAGTAAACAAAATAAGTGAGCATTTAGATTACGATCTACGATCCCGGCGCTTGGCTATTCAAGCCAAGTGTACAGGATTCTACAGGAAATTGAACCGTGGAGGAACGATGGTTATGGACCGTGGAAAATCCACCAATTGGCGAGTCCAATGCGAATGAAACCGTGCTAGAACAGGAGAATTGTTCCTTGGACACAGCATTTGTTTCAGCAACGTTAGAGACAACGTGACTAACTTCCGCGACTCCATTAGGATTCCCGACACTAACTTCCGGGACTCCATTAGGATTCCCGACAATGTATCTACTAAATACGATCTAATTTGGAACAATCAATTGCTCGTTCATTTCTATGGAAGTCGTTCGATTCAAAACAATAGAAAGATGTGAAATAGAGCTTTAAAAACAGCACCACTGTACTTTGATACAGTGCAGTAATGTAACAGCGCTGTCAGTGCTGTTCTACACGAATTACTGCCCCGCACGTCCTTCAACACTTCATCCGCTTGAGTTAAAATATTGACAGGCAGCAGCCTTTCGAAGCTTCAGCAAAGAGAGACACTACCAGTTTGCTTGAACATACTGATTATCATGAGTTTGAGTGTTGGATCCGTGACGATGGCTATTGGAGGATTGCACACCGCTGTGGGCCTTGGCGCCTTTTCGGATGTCTGGTGGAACTTAGCCAAAGCAGGCATCATCAATTCCGTTGGAGGCTCACATGATTGCAGCGTCGACAACCTCCTGAATCATGCCACGCTCTGGTACACGTACAGTGGTCTACTCATGGGAACGACTGGACTCGCCATCTATCATCTCGAACAAGAAACAGACGAGGAGCTGCCCTTGTCTATTTCAATCTCGCTCGTGGCTGCAGCTCTCAGCTTTGTCATTTTCATTCCAGACTCCGGCGGCTGGTTGTTTCTCTTCCCAGCCTATTTGGCGTACAAGAAGAGGAGGAGAAAGGAGAAGAAAGCATAATTATACATTATTTACCTTTTTTATAAAGCGAGCTACACGTGTACTGTTGGTAACGAGTCAGTCTCGATTAGAGATTTCGATGTAACTTCTACTACCGGCAGGTGCTACTTACTACGGGTAGTCAAGCGTATTGAGTTTCTAACAAGTTGATTCTCCTTGGCATTAATCACGTTCTCATTCTCTGCTGTGTATGATTCAGCGCTGTGAAGTATTCACTCAACTAGGTTTCGAAAATTGAAATTGAAAAGTAAATTGACTACACTTCGTTTTAACATCATGATGAAGCTACCATAATCTGATGGCAGCTCACAACCTCCCATCATCATCTGATCCAAAGCAGAGCTCCGTCACCACGCCAAAGCGAACTGTTATTCCTTCGAACAATGATGATCTTCGCAGAAGCAAGAGAGCCCCAAAGCCCATAGACCTGCATACACAGCATAGCTGGGAGGAGAAAGTATGGGATCAATGTAGTAGAGGTAGTCACGCCTCAGGCAGACGAGATTCGCAAACTCGACCAGCCTAACCCAGGAGCAGCTGCCAGCATAACGGATCGTTTACCTTCATTGGTGATCGTACGTGGAGCTTCGCGTTGAAAAGACATGGCTGGCGTTGCAAGCAAAAGAAGGCTGGCAACGACAAGGTATGTATTCTTTGCGCCTCATATCAAAACCTCGAAGCGTCATGGAATCGAGGGCATCACTATGTTCTCAGGTTATCGCGCCATTGGTATACAAGTGTTGAAGGACAAAGAGGACGCCGATGAAAACATATATATGGTACACGAATCTTAGAGCGAGCTAATAAAGCTCGTCAAGGTACTACCAGCACTGATAGAACCAATGGCACTCAACCTGTAACTAGTACGGCGCCTCCTGATGATGCGGCCCCTAATGTTGCGGGGCCTACTGGTGATCATGACCCTAGTAGTGGCCCTCCATTTGATGTCAATACCGGCACCACCCCTGCTCCTCGTCGCCCAGCAGCTGACGCGGCAAATTATAGCACTACCGTCCCTGCTGTTGCGGCACCAGTCGTTGCTCGTGGCCCTGGTCCCATCCATTGGGGTTTGACAAGCTAACGCAACTCGAAGCGGCGTAAATCCGAGAAGCTCATCTACGATATCTCCAACTGGACTAAAGCTGCTAAGTATTGGTTGCCCTTTTGGATGATTCAAAAATACAGATATACCATCAGCGCCCCCTAAGCGTATTGGTTGAGTGGCTCGTCAAACAAGTCGTCAAGGGACATTTTGCGAGCTATCTTTGGAAGAGCACCAATTGTTGCACTCCGCTCCACATTCTTGGACACATGCAGGTCATTACTTTCACTTACTACGCCTTCGATATTGACTTCGAACCGGGCTGGAGCGTCAATCGTTTCGTCAAAAAGGGGAGACACGCACGGGTTGGAGTCACCACCAGCGCCGGTCGTTTCGATGAAACGAAACTTGGACACGACCATGCGATGTCCAGCGTAGGTAGCCGTGGCTTCTCGACACATTCGATGAATCGGGCCCAACTCGACATCCGTCATGCTCAAGCAATCCAAAGGCAATCGCGCCAACGTTGTATGAATGAATCCATCGTGATCCCCCAAACCAGGAGTCTTGAGTTCAATAGTATTGGCGCGTTCGTTGGGTTCTTCCGTAGGGTCCGGTAGATCTTCTTCTTCTTCGTCCAAAGTTCCTTCTTGTCGTGACATGGCTGGTGGAGTAACGCCGGCACCATTGTTTGTGATCCCACTGTAACGATGCGTATACGTGAGTGGCTCCCGATTGTACTCATCCGATGTAAAGCATGACACAATGTCGCGACGTAACTTGACAAAGGGATCGGGACCGTTACCATGTCGATCATAAATCACCGATCCGTCGGTATTGCGGCGTTCTCCAATGCATCGCCAGAGTGCCACGAGAGCTTTGCCGCCCAGTAACACAATGCGTTCCAACTCGATTTGAAAGGCGTGGTGAAATTCTTGTACCAAGGCTCGTCGGAATCGTGCCGCCAGTTCGACCGAGAGCTCGTGGTTCTGATCTCGCACGGTATGCCACCACCATGGTATAGCTACGGTCACGTGTCTGCGAAGCAATAGCACATATGGGACAGGAGAAGGTGTGTGAATAAGGGTGATATTGAAAGCGAGAGACATGCTCCTATGCATCGGACCGTGCGCATCCCAAAACGTACATGTCTCTCACGGGCAACACGCTCATTGCAGAAATCCAGACACCCGGCGTGGCCGCGTCCGTACTGTACTTGAGTGGTTCCAGAATATCATCCCGTGCCTGAGCCAAGACGTCCTGCGTATCTGTATCGCACATGACGATAATGGTACGGTGCGACTTGTCACCTTGAGTATAGTACTTGAGAATGCGTTGCACTTCGATCTCGCGACGATTACGAAGATGAAAGTAGTTTCGCGTCCCGGGACACAAATCGTACAAATGGGCGTCTCGGGCGCGTTCATAATAAGTCACTGTACGTCTCTTGTTGGCTTCCGATACCGTCGACCCGTAGTCCAGTTGCATTGAGGAAAAGTCAGCAATAATCGACGGCAACGTTTCTTGTTCTTCTTCGTCGCGCTTCTCTTTTTCAATGGTCTGGTTGATGTACTTGGATCGCACGTACCGGCGACGGAGCTTTTGGACAATTGCCAAGGTAGCTGCCGACGTAACCGCCGTGAGAATCACCAGGGGCACAGTCTGGGCGTGAATTCTGCTGGTCATCATGGTCGATCTTATGGTCGCTTTATTGGGAATTGGGATCGAGGTTCGAGGTGAGAGCAGGTTTGGGATTTGGGAGTGAGAGGTGCGTGACGAGTCAACGCGTACGCTCTCTCCAACGGAAAGTATGCAATATCCTGTGTGACATTTACTCTTCGCCACCTTTCGCACGCATTCTTCGCCCGTGATGACATCCAAAATCTCAACATATATTTGACCATGACAAAGGCAAAGCCGGCGGCGTTTGAGTACGAATTCGGGGGTCCCGTAGGGGCGCTCGCTACGACCCTAGCCCTTCCTGTCGTAATTATGCTGCTGGCGCACTGGAGTGACGCGGGAAGTGTCACCACAACCGACCTATTAGACTACACGGCAGACCAACGGTTTTGGGATGCGGTGCAGCAATCGGCCGTGCTGTGTCCTTCGTGCGATGAGACCGCGCTGCTAGTAAAGTGCGCTGCCGCTGTCATCGGCTGGTTTCTTTTTCAAGTAGTCTTGGAGCGATTCTTGCCGTGCGAACTCGTTCTGGGTTCGCCCATTGCAGCAGACGGCAACAAACGCTTGACCTATCGAATCAATGGACACCTTGCATTTTGGGTAACGCTGCTGGTTGTGCAGACAGGCTGGCCTGTTTGGCACGAAGCGAGTCAGACTTATCAATTGGAAGGCTTTCCGTTGCACTATCTTTATGATTATTACACGGAACTCGCCTTTTGTACCATTCTGCTCTGCGTGGTCTTGACAACGTATCTATATGTGGATTCCTTTGTTGGTGATAAGATACTGGCAGAGGGCGGCAACTCGGGCAATCCATTCTACAATTTCTTCATTGGCCGCGAACTCAATCCACGTATCTACTCGTTTGACTGGAAAGAGTTCTGCGAACTCCGACCTGGCCTCCTGGCATGGATGCTCTTGAACGCCGCCTGTATGAAGCAGCAGTACGACGCGCAGGGTTACGTGACGGGAAGCATGATTCTCCTCAACGTTTTTCAAGGCGTCTATGTCTGGGATGCTCTCTATCAAGAGCGAGCCATTCTTACCACCATGGATATCACGACGGACGGCTTTGGGTTCATGCTGGTGCTTGGTGATCTTGCCTGGGTGCCCTTTACCTACTCGGTGCAGGCGAGATACCTTGTCAAGCATGATCCGCACCTAGGATATCCCGCTCTGGCAGTCATTCTTACTATTTACATTTTCGGATATCTCATTTTCCGCGGCGCCAATGGCCAGAAGGATGCCTTTCGAAGAAACCCCAGCGACCCTACGTTGTCGCACTTGACGTTTTTGCAGACTAAACGTGGCACCAAGCTACTTACTTCTGGTTGGTGGGGCATGGCTCGCAAGATAAACTACACTGGCGACTACATTATGGGACTCACGTGGTGTTTGGTCTGCGGTTTTGACAGCATTGTGCCTTATTACTACGCAATTTACTTTATGATTTTGCTGATCCACCGCTCCATTCGCGACGATCACATGTGCCAGACCAAATATGGCGACGATTGGCAAGCGTACAAGAGGCTGGTCCCGTACCGATTCGTGCCGGGTATCGTATAATTACGTGTAACTAGAGAGTAAAGACTCTACCAACGACCACAACAACAGTCTCCTAGTTAGTCTACGACGTAGTAGAATGGCAGAACCTCATTTGTTTTCGCCTCTTACGTCATCGAAGACGTCTTATTTCGTCGTGGCTGACTCAATTTCCTCGTCAAGCCACATCGCCTCTCGTTATTCGCGAGATGTTCTTTTTCTGATGACGACGATGACGGTGTTGTTGTCGAAGAAGCAACGAACTCGAGAAACCACCTCATATAGCTCTAGGAGATCAACAAAGAACCAACAACGCAACCCTTCGCTTCTTAGTCATATACATCACTTTGATCAATCATGGCGAGCTCCATGGGCGGATTATACGGCTTTTATGAAGGGCTCAAGCCCATCAACGATGACGAATCTAACGCGAGTTCCGACTGCCCTCGTCAGCCTTCTCATCACCAAAGTCAATGGGACGCACGGCATTCCCACCCCGTACCCCACGACAATGCGTACTACACCAACTGCTTGATCGGTGGAGTCATTTCGAGCTCGAACCGATGGATCCAAACGCCACTCGATGCTGTCAAGTGTAACATGCAGGTGTTTCCCGAACGATATACAGGCATGAGCATGGGCTTGCGCATGCTTTGGAGGCAAGAGGGTCTCCGAGGAATGTACAAGGGCTTGGGTCCAACTGCCGCCGCGTATTCTCTTCAGACGGGCACCAAGTATGGGCTCTATGAAGTTCTCAAGGATCGAATCTCGACTGCAGTTGGGCAAGACTTGGCCTACGAGTATCGAGGATTAATTTGCGTCACGGCCGCTGGTTGTGCCGAAGCTGTAGCGGATGTTCTCATGTGTCCCTGGGAAATGATCAAAGTCAAGGTGCAAACGAGTGCGCCAGGCACCTTTCCTACTGCTTTTGGACCAGCCTTGTCTCACATGATTGCGCACCGGCAAGAGATGCGATTCCCCTTTGGTTCGTTGGTTCCACTCTGGGGACGTCAAATACCAAGCACCATTGCCAATTTTTACACGTTTGAACGGGTCGTTGAATTCATTTACACTTCTGTTCTATCTAAAGGCAAGGACGGCTACGACAAGTCGACCCAGCTGGGTGTCACCTTTTGTTCAGGATACGTTGCTGGGTTTGTCAGCTCGGTAGTATCCCACCCCGCCGATTCATTGGTGAGTCTTAAATCCATGCCTCAAAATAGGGCCAAGTCCATGATGGAGATTGCCAATGAAGTTGGCTTGTTCAAGTTGGCAACCAAGGGCCTCCTCCCACGAACGCTGCTGACTGGAACGGTGATTGGATGTCAATGGTGGATCTATGACAGTTTCAAGACGGCAATGGGCATTGGGACAACGGGCGGCGAAGTGACGCAACACTAAAGCGACAGCATCCTATCGATCGATCGGGCAGATCTTTTGCAGATCATCAAAACACCCGAACATGGATACGCTCCTGGTCGCTCTACATAATCCACTTGTACACACTTTTTTATTTCATAATTTCTCTACTTTTTGTAAAGTGTGGTACCTTCACCATGCACGGCCTCACTATACTACCTAGTAATCTCCTTCTACCGAGTCAGCGTTGATGGTCATATCCAACTCCTCACCCGTCACACGCTTGTACAGCGACAGCATATCCTCCACATCATTCTCAAAGTGCGAAGTCGCATCAAACGATCCCGAGATGAAGCACTTGTCCCTGCTACCATCCTCAACGGGCTCATAGGTAGTCGAGACGCTGGTAAAGCGCTTCAAAATGGGTCCCAACAACTGCAAGCCCGGCGCAATATCTTTATCGGGTTCTCCCTTTTCGACCAACGTCGAGACAATGGCGATATAAACGCCCGGTGCCGACACGGCCAAACCGTGTCCAACGCAACAGACAAAGATATCATTGGTACGGCCCACCTGCGGTCCAGGAATGATAATATTGACCGACTCGGCGTCTCCAGTGTTGGGAATGGGGTGGTTCAAGATGCAAATGCAACGCACCACGACACCCGTTGGCTTGAGCTTTTCCGTAGGAAAGTAGGAAGGATCCCCAATAACCATCTTGGCCGTGGCCATTTGGTTGCCATTGGCCATGATTCCATAGGCTTGGCCCTGCTCATTGTACAAGATTTTGTCGACATCTTGGTTGAGCATGAACGTGCCGCCGTGAATGGCGCAAATGCGCGAAAATCCTTCCGGGAGACCCCCCAATCCGTACACGGGATAAATGTAGGGCGACGTGCCGTAACGAGAGAGCGAGTAGCAATACGTCTGTAGCGTTTCCACCGTGGGCAAGGCCGGCAAGTCCATGTGACTCTCGGAGAGTTCCAGGCACATGGAGTGTGAGATAAACTGGTGCGTGTCCGGTACCAAACCGAATTCGGTGTAGAGCTCTCGCATGGTCATGGTGGTCAAGTCGCGACCCGCGTGCGTGGCGGGGTCGGCCTTTTTGTACTGGTCGATAAAAATCAAAAAGTTGCGAAAGCGGCGTTTTTCAAAGAGACCCATGAGCGACGAGCTGAGCGCTTCCTGCGGAGTCGCCGGGACTTTCTTAATCTTGCCTCCATTGTAGACGTATGATCCAGCAATGGACTTGAACTCCAAGTATTTCGTCACCTTGGTGTGCAAAAGCATCTTGGTAAGGTTGCCCGTGGCCATGATAAATTTGGGAATGAGGTCAATGTTGTAGTCACGATTGGCTCCCAAGTTTGAGGGGGCTTCACCGGCTTGGAACTTTTCAAAGAGCGTGGACAGATTCAAGGAGGCTCCGTCTCCTCCGTAGTAACCGTTGCGGTCGACTTGGAGGACGCGCTTGCCCTGGACCGAGAGCAATCCTGAAATGACACATTCCTTGAGACCCGTGCCCATGACAATCGCATCGTATTCGCCGTCTGCGAGGGGTTCCATTCCCTCCGGGAGCCAGTCTAAGCTGGGCTGTTGGTGACAAAACGGAAAGGGAGGGGTTAGCAATCAAGATACATACATACCGGTACAGGGGGGGCTCTGGGGGAAAAGTCGTTGCGATTTCGGAAGAGTCATCCATCATTTACTCGTTGTTCTTTCGCTGTCTCTCGCATTCTGCTACGAATTACCTACCTGCTTGGGTTGTCCGTCTTCTTCCATGGTGCTAGTGTTCTGTAATTGCAAAGGTACTACAGTACGACAACGAGAGAGTGTGGGTGAGGGTTGTGTGTGTCTTGTAAACTACTTGCAACAGATGGAGACGCGCGAGATGCTATGATAGTGCTCGATGACCAAGTGAGGCGTCGCGCGCGATTGATGCATCCGTTGAGCGTTGATGAATTGGATTCATTCGAAAGAAGCCAGAAGAGGCAAACGGAATTCAAGTCCCAATTTTTATTGTTCCCGTATTAGTCGTCGTCACTATTCCGTAGTCGTAGCAGTCGTATGTACTGTAGTCGTTCTGGTACCTAACGTCAAGAATACAGAAATACGCCGCCGAGATTGCTGTTGCTGATTGCGCTGCTTCAGTCTTACTTGAACACTTCCCACAAAAAAAAGCACCGGTCGATCGATTGATCGATGGATGGATGCGGATTGTACCCTCTCCCTTTTTCGCATTAGACACGCTAGCAATAAAGAATGAACAGCAGCAGAGCTGGTCGTCCCAGCGACGCGCGTCGCAAGGCTCTCAACGATGAACTGTCGGTTCCCTCGGTAAGCAACTTTTTCCCCCTCGACAATTACTACCAAGCCGCCGACAAGGTCTATCACGGCTTTCAAATGTGCATGCACAAGAAAGCGCTGGACGATGCGTATATATATGGCAAGCGTTACTGCAAGTTCGTTCTGGAAGCCATTCCAGAGCACAACTACTATGCGGCGGTCCGCTACAAGGCACACAAGGACCAGCACTTGCGACAGGTCAATCAGGTGGTGGCGCAGTTGGAACAGGTCGCCACTGATATGGATAAGGATGAACGACAGAAACAGCGGCAGTTCGACCTCAAAGCTCAGCAAGAAAAGCAAGAACGAGCCAGAATCGAACTCGAGCGCTACCAAGAATTGCAACAAAGAGCCCAAAGGCAAATGCAGGTCAAGAAGATGGCCGTGGCAAAACCGCTGTACGTCAACTTGGAAGAGTCCGCACTCAGCAAACTCGAACTGTTGCGAAAGCCTTCTACCAGTCCTGCTGCATATGATGCAGGTTTACGTCGTGATCCGTCGGGAGAAGAACCCAAGGGCGAACCATCCACGCGCTATCGATTAACCTGGGACGACGAAGATTCGTCCGAAGAGGCGCAGCCACTTCCTCCGCCCATGCTGCCGCCTCCCGGCGACAGGGCTTCGCCCACAACTACAAACGGACCCCCGTCGTACAATCAAGCTCTGCATCGCAGCAGTCGACACTTTTTGGGACCCTCCAAGGTGCATCCAGCTCCCAATGGAGCGTCGGCAATGCAATACACACCACCCACGGCACCAATGGAACCACCATCCGTGCCACAGCAGCAAAAGGAACAAAATAAACCAATTCGTAAAAAGCGAATGCCCATGAAACAGTTGCAGCAAAAATATGTTCAAGACTATGTTCGCTACCAACGCAATGGTCGAATTCAAATCATGCCGATTGAAACCTATCAAGGCCGCACGTTGGAATCCACCAATGGATGCACCGTTATTTCGGCTCTGGTTGCGGCGCGTCATTTGAATCATTCCAGCAGTAGCAGCATTAGTGATCAGCAAGTCGTTCAAGTCATTGACCGCGAATGCGGTCCCATTTTGCGAGAGATTCGCTCCAAGCTGGGTTTGGGTGGCAGTGCCTTGATTATTCCGTCGGATGTGCACGATCATTTGGTGGATGCCAAGATACTGCAACAAAAGCATTTTGTCGGGGCTGCGGGAGGTGATATCATGGATCCCAAACACTTTGGTGAATTCATCAAACTCATTTCCGCCGGTGAAGACGGCAAGGCTCCGTGGAGTCAAAAGGCGGCGGCGACCTTGTTTTTTCGCGAGCACGTGATTAGTATTGTCAAGTCGCCCGTGAGTCCGAGTCAAACCTTTTACGACTTGGTGGACTCGCTGCCAGCGTTTAGCCAAGACGGCCGCGGTACGGCAAGTCGCACCCGGTGCAAGGACGTGGAATCGTTGCAAGTCTTGCTGCGGTGGTATACCTCGCGCAAGTTTTCCGACGCCAATTGCTCGCACATTGATCGCAGTCCGTGGGATGACAGCATGGCGGATTTTGATCCTCGCGTCTTTCAAGGCTTTGTGTGGGCTGCCAAGGCGTAGATGTGTCTATTAGTCTACTTCATAGAGCAGTGTTTACTTACGTTTAGTTATTTACAAATACTGTATGGACCTCAAGCTCTACGAATAACTAGACTAGAGAGAGTAGTTCTACCGGTACGTTCTGCGAGAGGTTTAGGCAAAATTGGATCGAGACACGCACGAACCGCGCGGGCTCTCGACTAGATCGAACGCGGTCGGCGACAATGGGAAATCGGATCAACGGCCATGACAATAACCAATAACTCATCATCGGCACCGCCTTGCTGTGTGACTGCAAGCCCATACGTTCCGGTACCGCGCTAGCGTAACGCTCCCATTATCATCTCAGCTGTATCTAGACTACCCGAAACGCCAAGTTACGTAAATCATCATGGATAACGACAACATCATGGAGACGACGAAAGAGGGCAGCAGCGAACATCAAGCGTCTTCCACCCCTCGTACCGTCGTGCTTCCTTCGCCTCCTCGAGCCGCTGAACTTTTATTTGTCAACGACGACGTGCGAAAGAAGCTGTATTGGGATCGTTCACACTATGCATCACCTGAAGATCAAATGAAGGCGTTGGCAAAGAGTAGTTCGCTCTACATTGGAAATCTCGCCTTTTCGACCCGATCGCGTCAGATTCGAGCACACTTTTCACAGCTCGGACCCGTCAAATCGATCCACATGGGATTGGATCGGCTCAAGAAGACGCCATGTGGCTTTTGTTTGGTCGAATACCTCGAACGAAAGGATGCCTTGGCGGCTGTGGCCTGTCTAAGTGGAACCAAGCTCGACGGCAAGGTTATTCGAGTCGAATTAGATGCAGGCTTTCAACCAGGGCGTCAATATGGACGTGGTGTCAGTGGTGGTCAAGTTCGGGATGATCGACGGACTGCGACTGATCCAGCTAGGAAGAGGACCCGGGTGGCCGAGCCGTTGGCGACACCGCGATCGGGAGAAGATGCTGCTGCAAGTGCAAGCAACAACACCAACGCTAATGTTGGAAACAGTAGTGGTGGGGACGGTGGCGGAAATAATATGGAGCAAGATCTCAAACGACAGAGAAGATAAACCTATAGTACGTTTCTTCGTAATGAATACAACTAAGCCTATTATCCAGCCAGCTTCACAACCAAGTTTATTTGTCCTTCAAACCGCCGAGTTTGCTTGCTGTCTTTGGCGGCTGCTACAGAAACAAGCTTTCTTGTTCAAATATTCAATCTGAAAGTAATACGTAGTCCCCATTAGTAACTATCAAGGAAAACCGTCCATGACATGATAGTACTCCAGTATCTGCTACGCCAGGGACGATGCGGAACGTTCGATGATGTCTCCGGTTGGGGAACCCGGTAGAGCCGCCTGCGCCATATGGGGGCCCAGAAGGTCCTCGGCATTGGCGTGTACCGTCAGTCTCCAACGTAAAGAGGAAGCAGTAACGACAAAGTTGTACAGAATGGTACGAAAGTCGCTGGCAGAAACCTCGGGGATCCGATCCGAATATGAAAAGAGCACTTCCAGGTGGCCATCTTTATGTCTCTTGGTCGACAAGCAACCACCCTTTGTCTCTCCTGTGAATTTGAAAAAAAAAGGTTGAAATGGCGACGGTTAGAAACTGGTCAACGCAGTAACTGTTGTGTGCTCCGTACTTTAGATTGCCTTGACTTACCTTGCAAGTAGTTGAGTTCCAAGAGACGGTCTTTCATCGATTCAGTGACTCTTGGTACCAGCTCTCTGGTGTAAAAGCAAAAGATGCCTACCTTTTCGGGGACATAGAGAATTACTCTGACCTCGTCGTAGCGAAAGGCGCAGTAGCCCTCTGCGTCCAGGCAAAGGTTAATGCCACCAATCTCAGTTGAAGCGTATTCGAGAAAACCATCAATCTTGGTTCGAAAAGAGAGTGAATGCAACGGTGGATCGGAGACAGCAATCTGAATGCGCTCGCCTTCCTTTTGAGCAACCCAGGCGGGTCCCATGAACTCGTGGATAGTCTCTCGAAGCGCAATATTGGGAATCAGCATTCTTTGGTGCAATGGCTGTCGACTCAAAGGCGAGTTCTTCTTTCGTTGCAGCCATTCCAAGATTGCGGTACGCTCGTACGTGTTGCCTTCGGCATCCAGTACAGGGTCGAACATGGCCATCATGGTCAAGGGGCAGGTGAAACTAGAAGAAGGCATCTTGTCTTGGCTCTCAGACGATTCAAGTAGATCGAGAGAGCCAACATCTTGCGGGGAAGGAGCAGGTGAGGTACTAGCTTGAGTGTCCGCCTTCTCTAAGCGTTGCAATCGAGCACGTTTGCTCTTTCGATCCGAGCTCATCATTTGCAAGACGTAGACGAGAGATACGTTGTTTATGATGCTCTTCAGGAACAATGAGCACTTCATTTCGATGGGAGCAATATAATAGGGGCACGGAGAATTCGGTATTTCCGGTTTACCGGAGTTTCTGATTATGCAGTCATTCCAGTGAGTCATTAAAGACTCACTAGTCGGTTGAGGTCTTCAGCAAAAGAGAACACAGCCACGTATATCTTATTTATACTACAAGTTCGTTGACTCTATTCCCATTACCCAACGGCATCTGATTTATAGCCTTTGAGGTTGTGCAGAAACACCACAGTGAAGCTGTAATGCCTGCAGGCATTACAGCTTCACTGTGGTGTTTGCTGTGGTCATTGATGGTTGGTCACCAAAGATGTATTTATGTATTCACAGTATCAGTCGGATGCCCCGTCATCCAAGAAATAGTTGCCCTTGCCTCCTTTGCGCGTCGCTCCCTAATTAGTAATTGAGCCTAGAGTACTGCACGAAGTAGCGGTATACCAGAAATAAAGTCTGAAAGAACAAAAAGAACAAAGAACCCACGTTTTCGATTTTCGATGCGAACCCGGATGCCTAGTCGTACCAGACCCGCCGGACCTACTTGCGACCTCGTGACGGCGTCCAACACGAACAAGGGTCGTCTCTTCCGACCCCGTGATGGCGGCGACCGCCAGCCAAGCAAAAGCAAACCCGCCAGATGCCACAGCTAGCAGATACCGGTAGAGGTACATATGGGAGAGTACTCGTTTAGAAAGCTTTTGAGGCGCTGTTTTTAACAGGTTATGCTCCACATAATTTCTAGTACAAATTTTATAACGAATATTTTCGCTGTTATGCCTCTCATTGCACCTGAACAAAAATGTCCCGCCAGCGGCTCAACACCGGCACTTTCCCCTAAATAGACTACTTATGCCAAAAACAATTGACTAAAAACAACAACACGATTTCTGGCCTAAAAGACCGTGGAAACCAGGTCGAAGCATAGACGCCTTTTACTAATGTACCTCCACTTTTCATATCATTTTCGTTGGGGGAGTTTTGAGCCACTCCCACGCCAGCCAGCCTACGCGTTTCTAGTACTGCTCTACGTGTTAAGCTCAAAACCCTGCCTAAACGGGTAGAGCATCTTAATCTTGATCTTGAAACAACAGTAGCGGTAGTCTACCGGTACCGCTACGTACCAGTATGGCTGGTTTCACCTTCAAGCTCGACAGTTAGTAGACAAGAAGTACGTTCGGTGTCGATCTGTGCTGTCTTGCGTTTCTGCGCGTGATAAATGCACAAGGCTTACGTAGACTTGGCAGGATATCTTTTGGCGCGAAAATACCTTCCAATATTTTACACGAAGCTGTCGAGCGTTTACAATGGGATTTTGCCGTCGTTTTCAGTCTCGTAGCACAATAAGATAGACCTCCTTGAGCTATAAAGCGAGTCGGCTCACCGGGAGATTTTACGTACCGCAGTAGCTGTAGTAGCTGCGATCCGGTTGGGCCCCAAGAACCAAGAACCTAATCCGACCACATACCGTACCAGGTACCGGCACAATAAGCACAACTGATTGTCAAGAAAATTACGTCTACGGTAGTATGATACTGTACCGGTACTGTACCGGTAGCAGTATGGTATGACACTTACCAGGTGCCGTAAAATGTAAGTGCTTGGCCTCTCCATCAGTCGCCGTCGGACACGCTGTTGCGGCTTCCCAGTTGTTCTACAAAAAAATGGCCAATTCATAATTTGTTGACACAAAAGACAACAAAAATATGCATAACACGCGAACTACCCAACCATCATTCCGACCGACTAAAATAATCCTCTGACCACCTTCATGGCCCGGCCAACGCAGGAGAAAAAGCCATCATAATGCTCCAGGTTTGCGACAACGCCAAACTCTCAATACTCCTGATTTGCGACAATGTCAAGATTCCACGAGAAACAGTACAATGCAGTAACAAGGCATCATTCCGTTGGAATAACTCGATAAGCAGTGCCTCTCTTCCGAGTCTTCCAAGTCAAAGAGCACATAAAGTTTATACTAGAGAGCGGCCGAAGAGAGTGAACGACCTATTGAAGAAAAACAAAGACTGAACTTGAAAGCGAATGACCTGTATCTCATCGTCCTCCCACAAGCTGCCCACAAGTCGCTCACGGCAGTTGCGGGCTTCAATGTATTCACCATGCGCTCCGACCCAGCAACGACTGTTCAGAGGTCTCAGCTTATTAGAACGATATTTCCGAGCCTTCGCTACCTCATGACGCGCTCAAATCGAGTATAAGATTCTTAATACTGAACGTTGCCACGCATTAAAATAGTTGGATGCAGTCGCTAAAGTACAAGTACACCTAAATAGCGAGAGCATACTTCTTGATTTCTGCCAAGATAGCTGTCGTACTGACCAGGTCTTTGCAGAAAGCTGGTGGCTTGTTCCGCCACACCTTGCGGATAATGTCTTGAAATCGCGTGTAGTAGAGCAACAGCTGCGTCAGGACTTGCTTCAGAATCTCCATACCATTTCGAAAGTTGGAAAAGTACGATAGGACGTTTCGATTGACCTGCTCAATGTTGCCTTTCCAGTTGGATGCAAAGTCCAGAACAAGCGACTCCACAACTTGAATGTTAATGTCGTGCGATGAGCCCTTTGGAGCACCTACCATGTAAATTTCGGTTTGCTGCACAAAGGCAATCATCTTGGAAAAGCCTGTCAACAGTTCTTCTTCGACAAAGAGTTCGCGCTGTTGCATGAGTTGCTCAACAAACACATTAAACTCTTTGCCAACAACACGGCGCTCTTGAAAGATACATATAACATGGTCCAAATTGTTGATCAAAAAAACGGAACGCTTCTTCTCTGCCAAGTGTTCAGCGGACAGTCGTTCCAGCAAGGCCATAAACTCGTCCAGCGTCTCCGAAAGGTCTTGCAGCAGCATATCACCGGCACTCTTGGGGTTGGACCCCTCATCTACAACACCAGTCAAAGATTGTATTGGAGACTTGAAAGCCGACGCTTGTGTCGGAGTCTGCGGAGCTTTGGTTGGTGACTGCTTCGAGTCGCCCCGCGTAGACAGCGGTCTGCTTCCAGCCGATGCGGCACTCTTGTCTTGGAGAATGAGAAGAATACTGCAGCAAAATTCAGCAAAGCGACGACTCACATAATGCGCATGCAAGTCGATTCCACCCAGCTTGACGGCCGTTGCTTGCTTGAGACTTCGCAAGTGACTCTCCATTACTGTCTTTAGTCGCGGCCAAAGTAAGTGCGTCATTTGGTCCAAAAAGATATCCAGCGAATGAATCTTTCGACTACGCGCCATGCGTCGAAACGAATGAGTCACCTTGATCATGAGCAAGAGACAGAGTGCATCATGGCAGCCAAACAAGTAATTCTCAAGCTGCTCCAGCAATAGACTGAGCGTTCCGTGAAAAAGCGGGCCAAAGGCGTCACGCTTAAAAACCTGCCGACAAAAGACGTGTTCATTCGTTACGGCATCCACCAAATGACCAATTAAAGATCGAAATAGACGCTCGTATGGATACCGTTTGTTCTCTGCCAAGGCCACGTGTGCCAAGATGGGTTGCCTCGCCGCGTCGTCCAAACAATCAGCCGCACGCTTGTTGCCTAGGCAAAAGACGTCGACCCGTTTCTTGGCGCGGCTCGTCAAAGAGTCCCGCAATGCCGATTCTTCAATGGCAATAACATCTTGACGTGTCACGTGGATTTTGGTAGCATCCAGTTGCAGCAACTGCGCTTGGTAGGTTCGAAAGAGCTGTTGGAGTGTCTTGCTCATGCTTTCCACGTAGACATTAAAGATTTCGGTCGAAATTTCCGGGCAAGCTTCCTCGAGAAAATCCTGAAGCGCGGCGTATTTCAAGAGTCCATGTACTTGAATCATTCTAACGTTGGTTTGAGGGCGTCGCAAGAGAGCCATTTGCTTGAGAAAGTAGTCTCGTACCCGACTCACGGCCATGAGTCGCAACTTGGTGACTTGCTCTTGCATTTCTTGGCCCGCAACTGTTTCCGACGGCGCCTTGCCGCAAGACCAGCTCTGTGGAACGCTCGAGACAGTATCCTTGTAGATTTGATTCAACTCTTGCACACTTTTCAAGAATACTGGATTCACTGGTCCCTTTGTAATGGCTTGCACCAAGCTCGGCGCCAGCACGGTATGTTCGAGAAACTCGCGAAGGCCTTGTTCCGCCTCGCGGCGATTCTTTAGTTGAACATCCAACGTGCGACTCTTTTCTTGCAACTGTCTGATTTCACCGGATAGGCCCCCCAGATCGGCTTGAAAGCCCAGCAGCATTTCGTGGAGTGCCGCCAAGACAGACTGACAATCTTGGAGCTCGGTCTCCAACAAGGCAATTTCGGTCGCCTTGTCGCGATACACGGCAATACAGGCCGTCTCCAGTTGGTGCAGTTCGTCTTCCACCTGATTGGAATATGTAGCTAGATCCAACGAGCCGTCCGCGAGCGCCGCACGCAAGGAAGGATTGGCCAGAAAGAGAGCCAAGTCTTGGGAGAGTTGGTGTTCATCCGGCTCTTGTTGTTGCGCGGATGTTTCGATACTGCTTAATAGAGATGCTTTGGGATTGCTTTGGAGCCAGTGAGGGAGGGCTAGAGCAGGCGCTTGCGAGGGGGGTGGGGCGCTCATGGTCTCTGTCGTTCCCACTTATTGTTGCAGAACTACGAGTCGACCGTAAACCAAAAAGACTGAACCGTCATCGTCGCTAGCGCCCGTCGTTATCCGGGTCCCCCGGGTCTTTGCGGGTAAACCGGGAACCACGCGTGACTAGACTCCCGAAAAGAGCTGCTGAAAAAGATTTCAGATTTAGTCTAGGCTTCGTTAGTTACGTTAGTACGTACGGTAACCACTCTACGTACTTACTGTATGGTAGACTAGTTAACTGAATGAATGCCATTCGAGCGCACACAGAATGTACAGTACCGGTACTGCATATGGAGCGGTCTCGCACATGATTAATTTGCGCTCGCGCAGCACAAGTTCCATTGATCCACCATCACCCGCACCGCATCCACCACCTTCTCTATATTGAGGCAGATAGCGCGGGCTCGTGCCACCGTCCTACCTTCATAGGTAGCCATATTAATGGCTGTTTCGTTCGCTTTGTCGGCACCCGTGTACAAATGAAAGTGTGAAAGACCCGAAACGGCCGCCAGCGTGCCAAAAAAAAGGGGGAAGTAGTAGCCTTCAGGTGAGGCCTCGAAGACTGCCCCACAGGATGGCATGTAGGGAATACTCATGAGTTGCGCTCCGGTGGGCGAGATCAAGATGTCCACCTCGGACATGAACTTGACTTGTTGGAGGAATGACACTCCTTCAAACGTTGTGTATTTCACATTAATACCGGGTAGAGACTGTTGGATCGCACGCGTCAGAGCCTCATGGTTCGTTAAACTTCGATCATTTTGTCTATTGAGAATCCCGAGTACGGGTAAAGCTTCTTGTTTTTGGCAACCAGCAGTGCGATTGTCCTTGAGATTGTAATGTGAGAGTATTGAATCTCGCAGAAATGGCATGTCAGAAGAAGAGTGCATGTAGTATCCAGCCAAGGCGTGCGGGAGTGTGTAAACAGCATTACCTTGATCCGTGTCGCTTGTGGTAATGGCAGCATTAAGAACACCTTCCATTGCTTCGAGAAAGGAAAGTATGTAATAATGCACTCTTATGTGACGAGGTTCTCGAAACACAAGCGTGGGTGATGTGGCTCCCTCTTTCCAAAACTTGGCGACTGGAAAGATAAGAACCGGTTGTTTCAATGGATTCGCTCGCCACCAAGAGAAGCATGCGTATAGTTGCTGCATGGCATGTGGCGGGTGGCTCCAAATCAAGTCTGGGGTTCGAAAGTCACAAACGGCTTTCCCAAAGTACTGGCCATTGAATGTAAGACCAGGTCCGTCGACAATGTCTGTCATGTTGTAGGTTCGCGGCCAAGACATGGCGACTGCACTTTCTGTTCCATTGGGCGAACAAGAATTCTGCCATAATGAAGGCTGCCCTTGCTCTAGGTATTGCTTCACTACGGTTACAGCTGATGGTTGTTCCTTTAGAGGTTGATCCATCCAGGAAAAATCAATCTGCGGAACGGAGATGGTGAATGTGGCGAGGAGCGCATACAGGGCCAATGTTACAATTGCGGTCAAAGCTGACCATCTTCTACCACGACGCTGGCTACCAACAGAAGCAGTAGCACCGCCGTCAGTCGAGGGCGCCATGGTATGCAGGGACAAGCAATTTTCCTACGCACTGCAAACCAAGAGAGGTGAGCCAGCGGATGTTTCGCGTTTTTTTTTTTTGCAAAATTTCAAATTTTGCTGGTTGAATTCTCGAATGCAGACAATGACAATGTCACAACAGATGTCCGAATATAGGATATTATTGCTACGACTATTGCATAGCAATGAATAACTTACTAGTACGGTGGTAAGATGATAAAGCGGTCAGTCAACAAGATTGGAATCAACTTAGTGAAACTCGTTCTGACGAGTTCCAGCTACAATTAGCGTAGAGAATGACCTCAAGGATGACCTCTAGCCCTCTAGCCACACTGGGATTCGATCAGTCCCCACGATTTGATCATGGTGACCATGGACAATTCGTTCCATCCCAGTCTTCAAAA
>Ga0307981_1001462_pt1 | contig 21083 bp, 12 predicted proteins | sample OrgLakmetagen987_FD_201849 | JGI IMG/M metagenome (GOLD analysis project Ga0307981, IMG submission 201849) | Saline water microbial communities from Organic Lake, Antarctica - #987 | ecosystem: Environmental > Aquatic > Non-marine Saline and Alkaline > Saline | place: Antarctica: Organic Lake... | reverse complement strand
ACCAGTGGCTGTTCATTCTTTTTGATTAATCCCATCGTAAGAACAGTTTGATTGACTCTTCTTATAGATAGACTATCAAGGGTCCTGACACACTACAGCCGAGAACTGAAGGTTTGAGGCGTGATCAGATTCTCCTAGAATCAACAGCCATAACTACTTTGTAGCTTGACCAGCAGTGCAGTCTGACAAGTCAATTGTACTGTCGTATTGTATCATAGATCATGAATCGACTACTGGGACTGTATCGAGAAAGACCCGGAAAGAATGAAAAGTGCTCTCATCAAAGCCTCTTTCCGACAATGGTGGAAGCTTCAGGGTCCTTCAGCAGTGCCGTTTCAGCAATGGAGCCTTCTCCCACCAGCAAGCTGTCCCTCTCACTACACGACTCTTTGTCGTTAGGAGAAATTGAACTGGGCTTATCCGCTAACCATCGCCCTTCGCTAGAAGAGGTTCGAAGACTACCGATTCTGTTGCGACTCTTGTCGTCTTCTCGGCCTCTTTCGTCCATTCCTACGTTCCCGCTACCAACACAAGACGAGACTGAGGAGATTGAGGAGCCAACGTCTGATGAGATCATAGAGGAAGCAGTAAATCGACTGGAAGACCGAGCCGCTCTTTATTCCGCGGCGGAAGGAGTCGAAGTTGTGGCTTGTCATCTGGCTCCCTTTGTATGCCGCAAAATGTCACGTCTTGCGCCTTTACAAAAGAATGGCCTGGGCGAGTTTAGAACGGAGGAACTATCTCTTTTGGTGTCCAACCCAGCTGTCTCATCCCGTGCCAAGAGACTGAAACTTTCCTCCGTAGCAGCGTCCGCGCAGCAGCACAAATCTTCTGCGGACGCCATCTTGTCGGACGATTCACAAGCTGCAATGGACGACAACGAACGAGGATTCATGTCCGATGAAGACATGATAGACATCGATTCTACAAATAATAGCAAACGACGCCGTGGAGCATCTGATCGAGAATCCTTGCCGGCAGCGGGAGATTCAGAGGATTCGCAGGAAGCTACCGTCATCAAGACGCTGTCAGAACTTGCGTCGCTAGTGATTCGATCGCTCAAGAGCACTCCAGACAGCGAAGATGACGCTGATATTGGAGAGTCAGGAACGCTAGCATTAACAATTGAGGACTCTATTCTGGCGGAAGGTCGGCAAGGATCGACAGCCATGGGCAGTGTCTGCGGTGCAATGGTAACAAGTGATTTGGGGTCAATGGTTGCGGCTCTCATGCATCATGCGCCCGTCTTGAGACACCGACACATTGCGGTAAGTAGTATTGGCATTAACGGTATATAGTATACTGACCATTATAGTCGGTCTCTCACCCGTTTACTCGCTCGTGGTTGATGCAGAGTGCACTTTGCCGGGCCGCGGTACCACAGACTTCGGATCTTATCGGTAGTATGGGAGCCAACTGCCCCGCAGCTGTCCCATGCTTACTCCGCGGATGTCTCGATGTATGCAGGCTTGTTGAAAAAGCGGCATGCCGCAATTTGAAGATTGAAACCGCAGTCAAGAAGTCGATTCAGGCGCTGGCCAAATTGTCGGAACGAGAAACGAGCCGCGTGCGTACCGTTCTTCGGCAGCAAAACGCGTTACTCGACCTACAGCTAGAGCTAGCGCTTGGTCAAGATCCGGTAGCTGCGGCGTGCTTGCTAATTGAACACTTGTCGCGGGAGGTCATACGCGAGCAACAGGATGTCCCATCGGAAAAGGTGGCTCTGGACGGCATTTCGAGACCAAGAAACGCAAAGCTTGTCCGCCCGATTGATGATGAGTCACAAAGAATTTCGCTGCTTACCTTGCTCGAGTTGGATGCAGACCTGTTACATCGGGTATTCCGTTGTCTCGATAGGGAGCTGTCGTCTCAATCGTCGCAAAGCAAAAGCTGGGGACGAGACTGCATCTTGCTCACCGCTTTCGCTTGGCTGATGTTTCGTGTACGACTAGATGAGCTCTTCAAAAATTCCGCTCATGGTTTCAAGACTCTTACTCCAATCATCGAAACAGTTTGCTCCTTAGCAGACGCACTGAACAATGATAGTGAGGACCAGTCGACCACCAAGTTGGACAGCCATTTGGACCGACCGTCTAGCCTCATCCTGTGCGCTGTTGTTTCGACGCTTGCACAAACTGTCGCCATGGACAGGGATGGAGGTAATCCAGAAATTGAAAGGTGTACAGCAAGCCTTCGGGTTCTGATGGGGCACAAAGGAGTCTCTCTCAAAACCAACGCGCTGTTGGCCCGTTTCGCTTCAATTCTCCAGTACAAGAATGTACCGGCCCTTCGTGATGCCATTGAAGACGTGCTTCTCCAGCGACCCTCTGCACCGGATCTTCCAGTCTTTTCCCAGACTACTGAGCTGTGGAAACGGTTGTCATCTGGTTGCGAATCCGTGATGCGCCATTCAGGGATCGATTTTGACTCTGTCATAGACAGGTGCGTGAACACAGAGTCTTTCGTTATGGACCAGGCGGCAATGTTGGAGCTCGTCAGGTTGCCGCAAGATGCCGCAGATAGTAGTCAGTTGTCACGAATTCGACAAACATTGAAGGCGATTCTCGAGGATCCAAGATCTTCCTTGTCGCATCTGCGCAGTTCTATACTCCCAGCATTCATTCGCAAGGCAACGTCTCTTCTTTTGTTGGATGCAGAACCTAAAGTTCCGATCGTTCTGCCACTACAGATTGAGAAATTGGCGTTACAGATAGATTTGCAACGGCAGCATCCTCTCGGAAAGCTGGAAGCTCAGTTCCTCCTTCAGTTCCTGTACTCCTTCGCCTTTATCGAAGAGGAACCAGCATCGCCTTTCGGGGTCAGCGACTTCCGTGCTTTGCCAATGAGAGAAATCCTTATTTTGTGCGACACAGCACCTATGAATTGTTTGAGTGACGCACTACGGTCAATGTTAAAGCATGCAGTTGATCAGCTTTGCCCGGAGGTTCTGATCCAGTCTCATCGCTATAGATTGCAGGTGGAATCAAGACAGAACACAGCGAGCGAAACAACCGAAGTCAACTCGACGAAAAGGAAAAGGCTACTACTCTATGTACTCCGTAAAAGTGTCTCCAAGCCCGAGGAAGATCCTCTGGGTTTACTAGCGGAACGATCATTTATCCTTGCTAGGGCGCAATTGACTGATGCAGCCTTATTCACGACTGTCGCAACCACTCTCATGTCGAAGACTGGTTACTATTCCTACTCTCTCCTATACCGTGACCCATTGGTACTCTTGAAGTGCCCCACGAATATTTGGGCCCGGAAAGGCTGGAGACGAATCGTAATCACTGTCCTCTCATCTCTATTGGAAACAAACGAGGTGGTGACTCGACACAGCTCTCCTCTCACTGATACACGTGGCGAGATGCTCGCTGTTCGAGATATTATTGTCGTCCGGTGCCTTATCACCGCAATGTGCACTGCACCCCTCGACCGCTATTGCACTTTAGCTTCGGCTCTAGTGAGAAGAACGGTTGCAAAACATCCAAGTCTAGTTGGAACTTTGCTCAAGCAAGGTTTGACTGAAGCCTCCCTTGACTTCCTGGTCCAATTTGTACCCGAGATTATGGATCACTCGCTGGAGACCGTGCTATCTGACCGTAGCTCACTCACAATGGCCGAGCGTCTTGTAGCAGCCGACGGAGTCCTACGAATCGCTGTCGCGCATGGTCACAGAGCAGTGGTAGATGCTAAAGCGTTGGCTTACGCTGCACTAGCCCAGTTGATTGCATCTTTCTTCTTGGTCATTGGTCCTGTGGGTGTTCCGGTGAACGCGTTGGTAAGTGGCTCGGGCCTCGACGCCACGCAGACTGCTAGACGGGCAACGTTTCGCATGTTGAAGTGCTTGGCGAAAGTCGATGGGTACAGGACAGGGTTACGAAATGAATGCTTAATGGCACTGCAAAAGTTGGCCGGCTTAGCGAAGGGGGAGAGCATAATCAGCGGACTATCTAATTCGGTGGCGTCAAGACAAAAGAACCTGCTAAAGGAGATTCTCGATGCCATATTCAAAGCGAATAATGCGATGGGCAGCGGAATGCAGATCTAATTTGTAATTTAGCTTACTTGCTGTTCTTACCGCCCCCACTAGGTCTACCCACTTTCTTTTTAGAACCGAAGCGTTTGCGATCTACTGTTCCGTACATGATTGCACGATCCAATAAAATGATTCGGACAGTTAGTCCAGAGGGCGAGGCTTCACCCAAAGCCTTCCATCTACTTGATAGACAAGTTCGAAGATGACCCACATCCTCTTTCAACCACTCCTCCGATATCGTGTCTTCAAGAAGGATGACGCAACGCATTAGAGTCCCCGGTCCTCTCGCATTTCGCACCATCTGTCGCCATTTCTGGGCAAAACTGGGATGCCACACGCCTGACTCCGTATGGTCGATTGAACCGATAGGAAGGGCAGCCTCGACAGCCAAGAGAGCTGCTTTCATAGCACCAAAAGTCCACTCGCTCGACGACTTGCTCACACGAACATTGGCGACACTTTCAAAATCAGGAAGCGGTACGCTGCCCCTCAGTCTGTCTCGAGCATGGAGGAATTGTACGGCTCTCAGATTGTTTAGAGCCGTTGGCAGTCCAGGTTGGGAACCAGCAACTTCTTCAAGCATCTCCTCCTGGAGCAGACGATTGTTTTCGCTCGGTTCAACCACGCGATTTGGTTTAACCCACTCGATGAAGCGGCTGCTCCAACCTTTATACTGGATTCTGTAAGCGTCAATGAGAAGCCCGGTATTTGGGCCTTCTAAACGTCGCCTTGACACGGCTGTGACAGCGGCATCCCACATCAGTTGCGCAGGTTTCGATTCGACAAGGACCTCCTCTCCAACTTCATACGGCTGCATTTAGAGGGGAAAAACACTGTAAGAATCTCCTATAAGCGCATTCGACACACCTATCCACAGCGTTATCATCGCTTACCTCGAAACCGCCATCAACGAGCTGAGTTTCCTTCTCGGTTTCTGCGCCTTCCGCGTCCTCGGACGCATCCTGGCCTTCCATGATCTTGGCCACGCGAGGAAACTTGCGCTTAAGAATCTCATTGCTCCATAATCCACGTTTAATCATTCGACGGGAGGCCGGAAAAGATCTTTTCAAATCTTTCACAAGCTCCTCTTTGCCAAGACTAACGACGACACTTGCGATACTCTCAGCTTCTCCATACCTATGCCATACCAGCGAGTCTGTAGCTGTTTCTCCAGGAGCTTGCGAACACACATAGAGGGCATTTGGGTCGGTATCAAACTTCCAGTAAGATCGTTGGGCATTGTCGCGGCCAATTTCCAAAGTACGCCCGCACGTCATACCGGCCTCATTCTCAACTAGTTCGGCCTGACGCTCCTTGTAGCTTTGCACCATGTTATCTTTCCTAGAGTTGTGCACAGCAACTGCGCAGCACTCGTGTGCTGAGAGAGAACCCGTCACAAAAGGTAAACCCGATTCGTGACGAAACTGCAACTCGGCCTGAAATCCAACTTCGGATCGTGGAGCGAACTCGATCATTCCTCCGTCCACTATTTCGTCAAAGTCGGTTTCAGGAATGGACACTAGCTCACCGTCGACGCGAATTGTGACTGCGACAAGGCCCTTCGGTTCAGCGGTTGTACTTTCTATTTCAGCGACAAGAAGAGTACGTCGCGACCGAGCGGCATGCGGTATGAAGTCGTCCCATTCATCGTCGTTCGGAACACGAACGAGTGGCGATCCCAAAGCAACATCAGTCAAAGAGCAGAAGCTGCAAACCATTCTCCGACATCGCAAGCTTGTGAAGTCAAGGCCCGGATCCTTCGAGGAGAGAGCGGAATCGACAACCTGTGAAACGGCGTCTTCTCCGAAGGAGGCCACAGAGGGTCGAAGCTGGTTCTTGATACAAAAACCAGAAATGCTATCCTCGATTGCTTTCTGTCTTTTGGCCTTTTCAGCCAGCGCGGCGCCGAAAGGTGTAGGCGGTTTCTCAACAACAGCTTCCTTTACTTCTACATCCAAGTTGGCCTCTTCAACAACAGCCGGCACGCCATCGATGTCCATTTCATCCACAACCTCAACGGCGCTTGCTTCCACGACGACAGCAATCGACTTCTCTTCGGTGCATGCCGCCACGACAGCCTCCGCAGATACCTCTTCAGTGACCACCTCATTGACGATCTCTGGCTGTACAACAAGTTCGACGTTTTCAACCGGGCCTTCCTGTTTCACCTTTGCGTCGGCTTCGGCGTCATCGTCATGGTCGGCAATTTCTGGAAGAACCTCACGGATATTCGAGATCTTACCGACTTTTTCGAGTGGAGCCACCATTTTCTCAGCAGCCGCGCTCTCCATCGTGCCTACGATGTTCTGAATGACATCGCTCGATGAACATTTCATAATCAAAAGGACCAGCAGACGCAACCATTCGGAAGCAGTCATTTCTTGTGGGTCGATAACGAGAAGTGTTCCTGATGCAACAATGGTGTCCCGGAACACCGAGCTCGACAGGGCAACTTGAGCGGCTGAGTCTGATATGTTTGGGTTCATGGGAACCGGGATGAGATCGCCACGTAAACCTGAATCCACACCAAAACCATAGCCAGGGCTTTCAGCGACAGCTTCGAGGCAGCGAATCGGAGGAACTGCTGTGTTTGCTTCGGAGAGAGCCCGGTCCACTTCTTCCAGAGACCACGTCTCTATACGACCGCAAGGAAATGCCACTTCGTACATAAAGGTTGGCTTGGACCCTTTACTCTCGGGATAGCGAAAGAGACAATTCTCGATACGGCCAACAGATTCGCCAATCTCGACGCTGTCCTCTCCAGCTGGGCGGCATGCGAGAGCTTTCCCCACTCGGGGGTCCAGATCGGCCCATGTCCGCCCGCTAGCACATCGTGGGCAATACCAGTCACCCTTTGGGACTTCCTGTAACGGCGGATTCAGTCTGGTGATGTTGTATTTGGCTTCGCATCCATCACATAATAGAACAGTTGATTCCTCGTCGGAAGGATGATGCTCTATACATCTGTCATCATCTAGCTCGTTTAAGCCAGGAAGTAGGGGCGCAGGAGCGAGAACCCAGTCGAGAAACAACCTTTCGAAGATACGCAGTAGTTCAGAGCCTGCACTGATTACAGTTGGACCAGCGTTGGCGTACGAAAGACAATTCTGAGAAATGAGACGCACATTGCGCCCGAATTGGGCAACAATACCTTCAATTACTTCGGTTCTTGCCTCACCCTCATCTTTGAACTTCGCAGCAGCATCTTGCAGTTGTTTCCCGACCTCACGAAGGCACATGGGGCGCAGCACCATGTCGTAGTAGCCCGGGTTAGTCTGTGGATCCACAGGGTAGTGAAAGGGTTCGGCAGGGCCCGTAAGGGACAGAGTTCTCAGGACCGCCATGCAGCGCCGAATTAATTCCGGGGCACCAGGGATATCTGCACAGAAATCGTCATACTCCGTCACTTTACCAATCTTTGTAGGTGCACTCACTGTGACGGCAGATAAGGTTTTAGTTCCGTTCTCTCCGCTGCCGATCTTGGCATCAGTAACAGTGCTTTCACCATTCTCCGTGATGTCGGCAATTAATTCTGCCTTAGAATCGTCTTGGGTCCCATCACCATTGGTGACTACGACAGCGTTGACTCCATTACCATCCTCGTCATCTTCGTCGTCATCATCGTCCTCCTCATCATCGGCTTTCGCCTTCCGCTTCATTTCCTCTTTAAGCCGCAAAGCCTCTTCCATGTAGAGCTCTCGTTTGGAGCTGAGCTGCTTGTACTCCGCTTTAGTTAATTCAAGTGAGTTTATCAGTCCCATTCGTTGCCGCCGCGGCTTGGAGGCTGAATCCTTCCCGGCAACAAACCCGATTTTGTCAGAAACTTGCCACGGCCATATTTTCCTGTGCTTTCCAGAAGCCGCTTTTTCAGCGAGCATGTCAGATGTCAATCCTACCGTCTTGTGCAACAGCTTGAGAAAAGCACCTCTGGCGTTCTTCAAGACCTTGGTATCCGCCTTTGAAAATTGATCCGGCGACCCCACTTTGTCGAGCATCATGAGAATGCTCTCAAGCTCTGATTTCTCAATGCCTCTTTTCGCAGTCTCCGATGAATCAAACAGCTGCAACGCCTTCGAAAGATTCTCACGAATCTCGGTAACAGATGTCTCAGGAAGCGAGTTAACGTTATGCAAATAAAATCGGAAGTCGGAAGGGTCACAAGAGGGAAACGACGGCGCGTCAACCCGCACGAGCTCTTTGGTAGCTTCCTCACTTTCTATTACGCTGTCAGCAATCTCCTGCCGCAACAGCGCAATAGAAAAGTCTTCGGAAGTACGAAGACGGCGAGATTCTTTGGAATTTGGATGTCCGGAACTTCTGTATCCCCGAAGGAGGTGGGCAGCCTCGTGCCTAGCGTATCCCAATTCCCCAAGTGCATCAGAGAGGAAAGCAGTCCGTGCAATCTCCTGCCAGGTCATTGCAGTCACCGGTAGAAGGACGTCTGGTCGCGACGACTCGTTCCCATCGACTTTTGACGACGCGTTGGCATTCACTTCGTTGAAGAAGGCAGCACCGAAATCCTTTTGGAGAACGGGGTTCAAAGCGATAAGACTAGCGAAGAGTACCCTCGTCAGACTCGCCGCCAAAGGCTTACACAACGCGACAGCGAGCTCTGTCAGCGAAGAGACGGCATCACTCGTCGCCATTCGCGATCCAGGTGAAGTGCTATTTCCGCGCAAGCAGTCGACTGCCGCCTGAAGAGAGTCGAGGGTGGGAACCTCAGAAATGTATCCCCGTTCAAGGAAAAAGGAACCAAAGGTAGAGATAAAATTCCACACACGAATGGCATCTTCGTCATAAACTTTCCCAAGCGGAGGAAGCGAGTGGATCTCGGAGGGTACTTCTCCACGACGGCGTAGGGGTTGCACCTTCGAAATAACTTGTCCGGCAACTAGCTCCGCAGCTCTTCGACGCCGATGGAATTCTTGCGTCATTTTTCTCGCCAGAGCAGAGATTGTCTTCCCACGCTGAAAGGTCGCCTCTTCGAACAAACGGTCGTCAACTTGAATTTTGAGACGCGACATGCGCTCTTCGATTCGAGCCTTCTTCTTGAGATCTTCCTCTTCGATCTTTAGACGTTTTCGGGCGTCGCGGTCTTCCTCTCGCTTCCTCTTTTTATCTTCCTTCTCTTGCTCGATTTGCTCCTTGGCTTGCGCTTCTCTCGACCGCTTTTGGCGTTGTAGTGCCTCCTTCTCGCGGTGAAGCTGGGCTTCATGAATCCATGCTCGACTCAAGCCAGGTGGCCCTGCGGAGCGGAATGCTTGATACACGTACGAGGAACAGTATTCACTACCAGGAAGGCCTTCAATGAGAGCCTCAATGTCAGCGTTGTAGAAAGTGTCGTTCCTCTCGAGAAGATCCACTGCCGTGACAATTTTTTTCTTGTTGCCAGTACTGCCCATTCTGGTCTTTTCTTTTCTGACTGCAGTGATAAGCCACGAAGATAGCTGCGACTTGCCAGGTGAGTCGTCATCGTGGAACGGATTGCAGAGGAAATGACCAAGCAAACGAATTCTGGCGTTCGCGAGAGCAATAGACTGAAGGCGATCTTCCTCCTTGGCAGCTTCGTATTCAACAAGCAAAGCCTCGTATCTCTTCCGAAGCTCATCTTCTTTCTCCGATGACGGTTCGCGTTCGTCCGACTCTTCTTTCGCCTCGCTCTCTTCAATGCCCTTTTTCTCTTCCTTCCCTCGGTCTTCGTTGACGGAAGAAGGCACTGGTGACACCGCACCATCAACAACCGGGAGACCGTCGCTCTTTTCCACGACCACTGGGCGATCGTCGCTCTTTTCCACGACAGCAGGGGGGACATTGCTCTTCTCCACGACCACCGGGGGATTCTCCACACGTGGTTTGATGCGAATTTTGGCCTCCATCTTGTCCTTGGCTTCTTTGAATCCGTCGGCGCGAGAAGTCTTGACAGAATCAACCGCGGTATCAAACATGATTTCGTCAATCAGTCCCAGCTTGGTAAGCACTTGTCCCCACGCTTCGAGAGGAGACGTTCCGAAAACCGAAGTTACAGGTTTGCCGTTCAACTCTGCAATGTCGACTCGACCTTGCGCGTCAATATCGTTCTCGACACCTACGAATCAACATATAAGACGAGAAAAACAGCAATTGAGACCACGTTCTCGCTACCATCTATCTCCAAGACGCACGAACACCGACTGCCTGCAGACAATATCTTACCTGGCATGAGTAGCGCAATATCTGGATCAGGATACATGGCCGTCTCGGACGAGCCATCATCGTAACGAATCGAAATTTCCACCTGTTTGCGTCTCTTTTTCGACTCGGCCACCTTGACTACCACCCCTGTATAGTATTGCGTTTTGTCAAAACGAACCTTGACACGCATACCGACACCGGGCGAAGTAACGGTCGATCCCAAGGCGGCTTCTTCTGCCGCAGCCGACTTGCTCTTGCCAGCCCTCAAGGATTTGGCGTGCAGATACAGGTCAAACGGATAGTCGACATTGTCTCCCTTGTCATCGTCCACACCTTGGCCCCACACGACACGAAACATGGGGCCGTTTGGGAGCTCCGTCGATACTGCATGTCCAGCAGTCTTTTGTTTCTCCTTAATGGCACGTCCCGAAAGAATGGAACATCGCATTTTTAGTAACCGACCGTGGACTGGACTGAATTCGTAGCGATCGCAAGAAAATCCAATGGGATAGAGAGCAATGGTGGAAGAATAGTCACTGTCGTGCATGTTGGGTTCAATAAAGACACGACCAAAGGACCGAACTTGGCTTTCGGCAATGGCAACGGGCAGGGTGGGGACTGTATCTTGCAACATGGCACGTGCATCCGTCGCAGCCTCGCGCCGTTCGGGCGGTACCGTCCCGTACAACTGATCGTCGTCTTCCACCTTGCGTCGCTTCTTCGTTTTGCCACTGCTGCTCTTGCCAGTCGTACTTGCAGCAGCACTAGAATTGGCTTCACCACTCGACTTTTTCTTCTTGATTCGTTTGCGCGGCGACTTTTTGGGTGCTGCAGAGGAGGGTGCGGCTTCGGGTACCACCACGGCGGCAACTTGCACAACCTCTTGGCCTGGTTCGTCGTCGGCACCGTCGTCTTCCATGACGACAGCCGCCAATACTTCTTCACCATCGTCGCCGTCATCATCATCATCATCATCGTCATTATTATCATCTTCATCGTCGTCATGATCGTCACCAGCATTATGGTTATTCTCGCCATCCCTTGCCGTGTCCGCAGCAACGACCTCGACCTGATCATACTCTTCGTCATCTTCGTTATCGGGCATTTCTTCAGCCGTCTCGAGGACCGAAGCCTGCTGGACCACTGCTACGGATTCTTGGCCACCATTGGCGTCTTCGTCGTTGTCACCGTCGTCGTCATCTTCAACGACAGCTTCCACTTCCATTGCTTCCTCCATCTCGTCGTCGTCGTCGTCGTCGTCATTATCATTACCTTCATTGTCGTCGTGGGACGATTCCTCGTTACTCATACTGCTCGTTGTTGTACAGTACAGTGCAGTGCCGTATTATTAATGATACGCTTACTCCGTACGACAGGGGGTCAACGGGTTCGAAATGACGGCTTGAGAAACGGGCGGGATCTAGTGACTGCCAGGTTTGGGGTTGGGACGAAACGGGCAGGGTAAGTATCGATCGTGGGGAGTATCTCAACGGTCACGTAGTTTTTCGCGAGGACTGGAGCTTTTTGGTTGGACTCGCACGGTCCCCGGGCATGGTACAATGGTGAGACCGTTTATCTACAGTACCGTACGTATACTACCGTATCTAGAATCTAGTGTATCCGTTTCTCGCATGCCGATGAGAAACCATGCGAGGGACCAACACTCTCGCATCAAGAGCACTTACTTGATACTACAACCAGCGATAGAAAAGTATGTGCCGTGGCGAAGGAAGGAGTTTCAGAGCCGTGCTGTTTATGAGGCTCCGCAGCAACGGGCAAGAGCGAAGGATCACCGCAGAGTTGTTGTCGAGGTCGAATGCCTTGTCGTTTCCCCTCGAAATTGCCGCCAATTGCCGTCATCGGTCTTTTGAGGAGCCCAGCGATATCGCTCCTTTCGCGCCTTTCGCGCGCTTTCCACTCTAAGTAAACACGCCGGTCGGTCAATGCTGCGTCAAAAAGACGTTTTCATCTTTCGTGCCCAGCTTTTCTCGTGTTGGAACAATATCAAAAGCGAAAAGCAAGATTCATTCCATCATTCTCAATGAGGAATAGGGAATGGGGAATGGACAAAGGAATGAATCGAATCGACTGAACGAAGCAAAACAACAACACAACAACAACAAACAACAAAAACGATCAGCTAGACTAGTCTACTACCGGTAGATCATACATAGCTATACCATTAATTTACCAACCCGCACTGGACTATGTCGTTTCGGGGTGGCCGTCCGGGAAAGCCAGCGTCTGCTCCCAGGAACTACGTTGCCGGGCTCGGTCGCGGAGCCGCCGGCTTTACGACGCGCAGCGACGTGGGTCCAGCGGCGGCCGTGGGAGAAAGTACGGGTGGGAGTCGCGCTGCCGACGCTCGTGCGGCGCGCCTGCAACAAAAAGGAGGCGTACAGCAGCAGCAGCAGCAACCGACGGGTATCTTTGGAGCAGCACCGCAAAACTATGTACCGGGCGCAGGACGTGGTGCTGGGAGGGGTGGTGGAGAGGGCGGTGGTGCAGGAGGAGGCGGCGGCGGACCAGTCGGTTCGTACGATGCATTTGGGGGGTACACGGAGCAACGACCCGTTGACGAAGAGCAATACGACGATGATGACGATGAGGCCGACAAGATATGGGCTGCCATTGATGAACGCATGAATAACAAGCGAAAAAAACGCAAAACTGCGGAAGAACAACAGCAGCAAGCCCACGACGAAGAGCAACGGAATGCGAGAACACGGATTGGTGCACAGTTTCGAGAGCTTAAAGACCAGCTAGCAGACGTTTCGGAAGACCAGTGGGCTAGTATTCCGGACGTTGGGGATTACAGTCTCAAGTTCAAACAAAACAAGCGAAAGGCTCAAGACATATACACGCCCTTGACTGACACATTGTTGGATCAACGCAACAAGGCCAACCTGGATGCTACTTCTGGTAACGCGGCCATGTCGGCCACAACCACTGCTGCCGATGGTACCAGCACCACAGGATACAACAATATGTCGGGTCTAGGTGCGGCTCGTGGAACTGTCTTGGGAATGAGTCTCGACAAAATGTCCGACTCTGTCACGGGGCAGACCGTCGTGGACCCCCATGGCTATCTTACCAGCATGTCCAGTACAATTGTTGCTAGTACGGCGGACGTTGGAGACATTCAAAAGGCTCGCCTTTTGTTAAAATCCGTCCGTGATACCAACCCCAAGCACGGACCGGGTTGGATTGCTTCGGCGAGAGTGGAAGAAGCGGCTGGCAAGATCTTGCAGGCCCGGAAGATTATTCAGGAAGGCTGCGAAGTTTGTCCCGACAACGAAGATGTGTGGCTAGAAGCAGCACGCTTGCATCCTCAAGAAGTAGGGAAAAGTATTCTCGCAACGGCCGTTCGGAGAATACCGCGGTCGGTCAAGATATTCTTGAAAGCCGCCGATTTGGAGCACAACGAATCTAGCAAAAAGGCAGTACTCCGCAAGGCTCTCGAAGCGAACCCTATTTCCGTGACGCTTTGGAAAGCAGCCATTGAGCTGGAAGAGGCTGCCGATGCACGAGTGCTTCTCTCCGTGGCGGTGGAAAAGATTCCGCATTCAGTCGAAATGTGGTTGGCATTGGCCCGTCTCGAAACCTATGCCAATGCCCAAAAGGTACTCAACAAGGCGCGCAAGGCTCTTCCTGCGGATCGTTCGATTTGGTTGGCGGCTGCCAAACTGGAAGAGTCCCAGAACCACACTGACATTGTTGAAAAGGTTGTTGACCGAGCGGTCAAGTCCTTGGAAAAACACGAGGCGATTGTCTCGAGAGATCAGTGGCTACAGGAAGCTGAGGCTTGTGAGGCATCAGGCGCGCCTGTGACCAGTGCAGCCATCGTCAAATGCACTATTGGCAAGGATGTCGATTCTGAGGATCGACAGCGCACGTGGGCCGGTGATGCGAAAGCTTCTCTTGCGCGTGGGTCAGTTGCCACAGCCCGGGCCATTTTGTCGCACAGCCTTGCCGTCTTTCCTAACAAGCGTGGACTGTGGATGCAAGCCGTGGATCTAGAAAAAAAGCACGGAGCGGCTTCGTCACTCGACGAAGTACTGGCTGCCGCCAGTGAACGACTGCCCCGAGTCGAGATCTTTTGGCTTTTACGCGCCAAGGAACGTTGGCTTGCCAAGGATGTCGATAAGGCTAGAGAAATTCTTACCAACGCCTTTGCTGCCAACCCCGAATCTGAAGCTGTGTGGTTGGCTGCCGCCAAACTCGAATGGGAAACTGGAGAGACTGAACGTGCTCGAGTGCTACTCCAGAGGGCAAGGGAGCGCGCGACGACGGATCGTGTGTACATGAAATCGGCCGTGCTGGAACGAGAACACAAATGTTTTGACGCCGCACTCAAGTTGATTGAGGAAGGTATTGCCAAGTACCCAAAGTTTCCCAAGCTATACACCATGGGAGGCCAGCTATGTTCGGACGATTTGCCCAAGCAAAAGAGTAACCTCGACAGGGCACGCAACTTTTACCAGCGCGGACTACAGGAATGTCCACGCAACACTGTTTTATGGACTCTTGCGAGTCGATTGGAAGAACGGGCTACCTCATTTGATCCAGACAAGCCACTCAAGGGAGTGGGTGCCACGAAAGCGAGAAGTCTACTTGAACTAGCCCGCCTCAAGAATCCAAAGAATCCCGAATTGTGGCTGGAAGCAGTACGCCTGGAACGCCGGTCCGGAAACCCAAAGCTCGCAGAGACTCTCATGGCCAAAGCGCTACAGGAATGCCCAACGTCTGGCCTGCTTTTGGCAGAGAACATTAGCAGTGCTCCTCGTGTCGAACAAAAGTCAAAGTCGGCCGACGCCATTAAACGTTGTCCGGACGATGCCCGAGTCATTTCAGCGGTTGCATCACTCTTTGCTTCGGAACACAAGACACAAAAGGCCCGCAAGTGGTTTGATCGGGCCGTCATTCTCGATCCTGACCTGGGAGACTCGTGGGCCAAATTTTTCGCTTTCGAGCTCGAAGCAGGTGACAAGGAACAGCAGCAAGCGGTCAAAGATCGGTGTAGCGCAGCTGAACCGAGGCACGGAGAGTTGTGGGCCAGTGTGACGAAAGAAATGTCGAACCGGGGCAAATCCGTGGCCGAAGGACTCGATCTCGCGGCACAGCGACTGCTTCAGGAGGCAAAAGCCAAGTAAAAAAATTTAGCCAGTCACAAAACAAGAATTTACATGGCTACTTTACTGATAAAAACTTTGCATTTGTCGCCGCTTCACGGTGCGTCAACAAGCCTATCATTTCATCTTCTGATCTGCTGGACCTATTAGAACTGATGGTCCGAGCATGTAGAATGGAAATCGGTTCGGGTTGTAATTGCAGCTCCAAGGTCGCAGGCGGTGCCACCACCTTTTTGATATGCTTGAGATTCTCCCATTCGACTCGCAGCAGATTCCAAATGGATCGGCGAAAGATTTCCAAAAACTGGGTACACAAGGCGAACGAGTCGGCCGAGGGAAACATGGAATGGTAGAATCGCAATACCCAACTAAATCGTAGCACAGCGTCTGTTAGTACAATGATTGCCGACATGGAGAGACCAAAGCGCAGGCGCGATCTCAAAACAGCGTGCCCGCACGAAGGTGGCCGCGGATGATCCACTGGAACGACACCTCTGACACACATGCTCGACGCTGCATTCAGATTCTTCATCATTCCCCAATCCATGACTGCGCGATAAAAAGAATGATGGGATTGTGAGATGAATGTAGGTTCGTGGATTCGTTGCAGAGCCGACCCGGTTCACGCCAAGTCCAGCACCTACCAATATCCCAATACAGTGCGTACAAGGCATTAATTGCGAGCAAGAGAATGAGATACTTCTCCAAGCCTGCAGCTTGTTCTGGTGGAATTGTCTTTTGAAAGGCCGATAGACACAAGGGAAATATACTGGTCGAGTACTTGAGAGCGTTCCACAAATGATCGAACCGATGCGGATCTTTCTGTATCCGTGTGACCGTATACATGATAAGACATTGCCGGGCTCGGATAAGATAAGGAACGGCAGCAAAGGCGCTAGGAATAAGAATGTTGTGTGTCGACGGCGGCACGGGGTCGGGATAGTGTGTCGCCATGTGAAAGAGCATACCCCAGTCAAAGAAGACCTTGCTAAGAGAGCACATGGCATCGGCAAAGAAGACATCGACAAAGGGAATGGGGCGTGGTCCATTGGGACTGGGTTGGACACAAGAACAGCGAGGGTTTATCAATTCAAAGGACCGTTGCAAGACTAATACGACAGCCCTGCGCAACCATCGCGTCGACGGCAAAGGAAATACGACGGCAGCAATGACGGCTCCGTAAAAGCAAAAGATTGCACCAATCGACCCTCCGCCCATGATATCAATCCACCAATAGTCTGCGAGAATACAAAACGGATTTGAGTAACATAGTCATTTCCATATTCATTGCACCATTCATTGTCAGGGCCCACTTACAAGCCGAATGTAGAATAAACAAGAGCATCATGGAGAGACCCACGAGTCGTGCCCAGGAGATGGAGTTCGGACCGACTACAGGTTCGGATACATCATCCTCCCAGTCACCGTCATCGTTCAGATCCGTATTATTCTCTCCGTGCTCGCTCAGAGATTCCTTTTCCGATTGGTCGACATCGGTCGATCCCTTGGTCACAATGGGATGCAGAAATTGATCTTGTGCATCATCACTCCCCTCCATCTTGAGTAGATCATGCTTTAGAACCTTGACGTAATCGATACCGAAGACACGGAAAAAGAAAACGTTCATGCCCCAAAGGCCAATCGACGCAATGAGGACAGTTGGGGATCGTAGCATGGCGTGCGCCGGACCCGAGCCGGCGCCAAAGATCTCTCCAACTTCTTGGGTCGATGACATTGTTTACGTGAATGAATGAGCCTTGAAAATAGAGGACTGCGTCGCTACTAGAGTACCGTAGACTACCACACTACCATGGTCACAATAAGCCCAAAGGCCAACCTTTTTGCGACGGGCGCAAAAGGCTTGGATACTGCATGCCCGACTCATTGGACTAGGCCAACAGGCTATGACACTACATAAACAACAGTCATAAGAATAAACAAGTCTAAACATTTTATGGAGTACATATATACAACACAGTCACAGCAGGAGCTTTCGCCATGTAGTCACAAGATCGCGTCAGCGACCATGTAGATGGCCCCTTTTGCTGAACTAGCTGTATACTCCTCCAGAATCTTGTTCCCTTCCCCAGCATTATGATTCGGAGATTATCAGTATGGACGATTGCGTCTAGTAAAGCCAGTCTTCTGGCCGGCTTGTGGGTAATTGGTGCTCTGTTGGCCTTGCAACTGAACGAGTCTCGTGCCTTTACACTCCAGCAGCCATTGCACCCGCGAGGCCAACGAGCGTCAACGCGACCACTCTTGTCCTCTTCTAGCGACGACTCCGACAACGACGATTTCATGAAGGATCTTCAGAATCGCATGGAGCAAGTGAGCGACCGGGAAAGTAAACTGCCAATCGTAGTGCTTGACAGCATGCTGCCACGGCAAGTCCTCAAGATAAAAGTGGACAACAAAGTCTTTATCGATCTCGTGAGGTCGCTAGTTGAAGAAGAAAACCTTTACTTTGGCATGGTTGGAACCGCCCAGCTCACGACAGGCCAGAACATGCCTCTTCAAAATGGCGTCCAGGTCGAAATTGTCGGCAGCCCCGTCATGAAAGAGGGCGGACTCTGCATCGAGCTACGGGCCGGTCGTCGCATACGCATCGCAGGAGAATTGGACAATACGGACGAGGGATGGGGTGAAGCCCGCGTTCGATTTCTAGACTCGAAAGAAGAAGACAAGCAAGAAGACCCTCTGATACTGTCACGCGCCGTTACTTTGGCACGAGAATTCACCAGTCCCAACATGAATGTACCAGACGGCAAGAGCTTGGTGGAACGATGGATTGAACTAGCACGGGAAAACGAACGACACAAAGATCAGGTTGACGACCTGTTGCGAGACTTGGGTCCCATGCCAGCGGTACACAAAGCAACTGAATTGGCCATGTGGGTCGGTGCACTCATTAATCCGCTTCCCGGCATGGGCGTGGCCATGGAAATTCGGCCTTCTCTGCTCATGGCAAGCACATCCGAAGAACGGGTCAAGGTGGCGCTCCAAGGGCTACTGGCGTCCATTAGACACATGGACGGGAGTGTGCGACTCTTTTAGATGTGCCGTCTGTGCGAGACAAAAAAGGACATGCATTCGATTACACGGTTATTATTTAAGCTAAACACTAAACATACAGATATAAAATCCGTAAAATGTATCATATTATTATTTCTGGCTTCCCACGTATTAAGGGTCAGCAACGACAGACTTGGGAAGCCCATACTTGAAAGAAATCTCTTTGGTTAAGGGCGGATTACGGTCCATCGTCCAGGACGGCGAAGTCCTTTCTTGCCAGTGCCAGTGGATAGCCTTTTCAATTTCCACAAGATCTTCCTTGGAAAGAGAAATATTGGTGGCATCCACGTTGTTGGTGAGATTCTTTTCATTGGTCACTTGGGGGATAGGAACCAAACCTGCACCACCAAGACGATTCTGCTGGGCCTCAACCCATGCCAGACTAAGTTGAACCGCCGATACACCCTTTTTTTCAACAATCTTTTCTATGGCTGCACTCTTGAGACGCTTCATGTCGCTAAACTGATTAAGGTCGCCTCCTCTTCCAGCCGGAGCGAAGGCCACGAGTCCGATCCCAAGCTCGGACAAGACAGGAATCACTTCCTTTTCAATCATGCGGCAGAACTGTGACTAACACGAATCAGTGCTGGTCATGTCGACCAGACTAGACGGTGGGGTTAAGGAGGCGTAGTACTGATATCCCAGACCCCCGAGAAGCCCGTCGTTAGTTACAAGCAGATTGTTGGTACCGAAAAGGAGTGGTTGCAGCTGGTAGGCGCCCATTAAGTCCAATAACGGTCCATCCGGTTCCGATCGAAGTCTAAGCATCTCCAGTGGGATAGGCACTGGTACCTCGCTCAGTCGTGTGGGCTTTGGGTTGTGCCGGATTGCATGGCTGACCTTCACGTGCGCGATTTCATCGTCAACTTCCAGCCATCCATCGATTTCTTGGTGGAATTTGAGGAATCGACCGGGAGGATATCCCGCTGTTTGAACGATGCGAATGATTTCACGAATGATGGTAGTCTTGTCGTTCCTTGCAGCAGTGGCGTTGTAACGTGGTCTGTTCATATTGAGAAGATTTTGCAGTCGTATGTTGCCTGGATGGTGCATGTGCTTTCTTCCGCGGCCAAGCAAGACATCGGGAGGCTCAGGCGCAGTCATGTGTTAATGAACCTGACTAAGTACGCTAGTACTAGTAGTCGTTACAGACGGCTCCATCTCGTCTTCTGTGAACATGAGAGCTGCTATATCGTTCGTATCCATTGGTGCACCACGAGGCGTATTACGCGCGTACGGTACGATTGGATGGGATCTTCAGTTGTTTCGTTGGAGGTTCGAGCGAGGATTCTTTCGCTCTAGATGTACCGGATCTGTATCAGGCGACGTTAACGGAAGGATTTGTTCGATGCTTTCACCTCAGGAGGGATCTAATGGGTGGCTGTGTAGAATTTCTTATGGTGGTTCGTTTCGTTTTGCAATCGTGCTAAGTTGTGGACATCAACTAATAGATCGGGTTTTGATGGTGAACGCATAACCTTTGGCATTCGTACCATCGCTATGCGAATTACGCTTCATCAGAATAGAACGAGCAAAAGTAGTAGTAACAACGAAACCAATACTGTAATATCGATGTGCTGTATAGTTGCTGGCGTCACTTATGCAAATTACTTACGAAAGTCATAGTTCCATACGATTCCATATAGTCCTAGTGTTACTGAAGTCCGTTAAACAAGATTCGTGAAGAACGTCGTGAAGAACGTGTCGTAGCCTATAATTCGACAATCAATGATAACTGTAGCTACAGCCTAAAACTTCAACTTCAACCCACTGCAATTAGTGATAAGTGTCGCACTGTGTAGGAACAAGGGTATCCTTATCCTTTTACTAGCTAGTTGTCTCGTTCTTATCACGGCAGCGCATGACGCAAGACGCGAAGTAAGTCGTCCAACGACTGGCTCCATCCCTCGAATCGAATCATCCCTCTTGCTAGCTCTTGTCGCTTCTCCAGTAACTAAACTAAGGGTACTCACTGTATGATAGCTACTAGTAGAGTGCACTTCATCGTGACGGGATCAGACGCACACGTAGATGTAGACAAGAGGTACACCCAAACCTAGTCGTTGTTCAACTAATGCCTTGTGACAAAAATGATATCTTCGTCCGTCCCCTTGGCTCGCCACGCCCGTTCGAATAGCTCGGGTGAAAGGTAGGTCGTCTCGACACAAGCTCCCGGGTTTTGAACGACAAAGCAATATTCGTCGTCAACAACACCCGCTTGTAGCAAATGATTTGGCTCACAGCTAGTTCCCTGGAGAATAATGTAGTGACCAGCGTACGTGTCCAATACGCCACTAGTGTCGTCACCGTCTGGGTCGTTCCTCGAGAAACTGGCGTCATCCTCTGCTGACTGCCTTACTATCGGCGGCGCCTTATTGCTGCCCCCCAACAAGACAAAGTTGTCCACCAGAGCAATCGCGATACTATCTGGCAGTTGAATTACGGCCACAATTTGCTCCAACTGCAAGGAGGCAACTTGCAACACGGGCAAATTGCGCCTCTCAATTTCCCCAAAGAGATCCTGGACGCGGCCTTGATCTACGCCAAAGGCCGCTCGATAGTAGCGTACGTCTTGCAACGTTTCATTGACGCCCAATGTTTTGGAACAAAAGAGATACGAGGCAGACTGTTGTTGTTGTTCCTGGCTGCGAATCTGGCTGCGAATC
>Ga0307981_1001458_pt1 | contig 21106 bp, 17 predicted proteins | sample OrgLakmetagen987_FD_201849 | JGI IMG/M metagenome (GOLD analysis project Ga0307981, IMG submission 201849) | Saline water microbial communities from Organic Lake, Antarctica - #987 | ecosystem: Environmental > Aquatic > Non-marine Saline and Alkaline > Saline | place: Antarctica: Organic Lake... | reverse complement strand
TGCGCCTCGACCCTCGCGCTCCTGGACCTTGGCGGCGATGTGCTCGAGTTCGTACGGGATCTCGGGGATGAGCACGCAATGCGCTCCCGCAGCCATCCCGGCGTGCAGTGCGATCCACCCTGCGTAGCGCCCCATCACCTCGACGACCATGACCCGCCCGTGTGACGTCGCTGTCGTGAACAGTCGGTCGATGCATTCGGTCGCGAAACCCACCGCAGTGTCGAACCCGAACGTCGCAGTGGTCTTGTCGAGGTCGTTGTCGATCGTCTTCGGGACGCCGATGACCCGCATCCCGTGGCGATGGAGATGATTGCCGATCGTGAGTGAGCCATCACCGCCCACGGTGATCAACGCGTCGATCCCGTGGTCGTCGAAGCAGCCCAACAGCTCCGCTGTCCGATCGACTTCGACCCAGGTGCCGTCGGGCTGCTCCATGGGATACGACGTGGGGTTCCCTCGATTCGTGGAACCCAGGATCGTGCCACCGAGGTGAGAGATCCCTCGGACGGCATCTCGCTCGAGCGGCACGATTCCACCGTGTGGATATGCCTCCGGAAAGAGCAGTCCGTTGAAGCCGTCTCGGATTCCAACGACCTCCCACCCCCGGTTGAGCGCTGCGAGCGTCGCCGAGCGGATGACCGCATTGAGGCCAGGCGCATCTCCGCCCCCGGTGCTGATCGCGATCTTGCCGATGTCGGACATCGCTCCACGGTAGCCAGGGTGATGGACGCCGTGCGCGAACACGTGTGCACGACGTGTCACCAGTCGGTCGCGGCGTAGTCCTTCAGGAACTTGCCCCACACGTGGGTGCCCGTGCTCAGCCCGCTGATGATCGGGTCGACGATCCGTGCGGCCCCGTCGACGATGTCGAGCGGGGGGTGGAAACGGTGTTCTGCGAGCTTGGCCTCGGCGATCGCCACCGGGTCCTCGTCGCTCACCCATCCGGTGTCGACACTGTTCATGCTGATCCCCGACGCGTGGTAGTCGGTTGCCGACGTCCGCGTCATCATGTTCAGCGCAGCCTTGGCCATGTTGGTGTGCGGATGTTTGGTGGTCTTGCGAGGTCGGTAGAACTGGCCCTCGACCGCCGACACGTTCACGATGTGCTTGTGGTCTCCCGGAGTGGCCTCCATCAGTGGCTTGAGCCGAGCGTTCAGCACGAACGGCGCCACCGCATTCACGAGTTGGGTCTCGAGGAGTTCGACCGACGACACCTCGTGCAACTGCAGGCGCCACGAGTTGCGGCCGCGGAGGTCGACCTGTTGCAGATCCTGGTCCAGCTGACCGGCCGGGAAGAGCGAGTCGGTGGCGGGGAGGTCTTCCGGCAGGAGGACCGTCTGGGAGAGCTCTGCCGACCTCTTCGCATCGTGGGATTTCGCATCGGCGTATCCGGCCGTTGTCGACGTCGGCATGTCGGCGTTTTCTGGGTCCTGGGACGCGAGCTCTGCCGGACCGTGCAGTCGTTCGTAGGAACTCACCAGCTGCAGAACATCGGGTGAGAGCGTGGTGAGCGCTGCTGTTTCGACTTCCATCATGTGTTCGTAGAACGCGGCGGGCCGCCGCACCGTCTGGCAGGCGTTGTTGATGATGGCGTCGAGGCGGCTCCGTGTCGTGGACACGTGGGCACAGAACGCCTCGACGCTGGGAGTGTGGCGCAGGTCGAGCCCGAACACCTCGAGTCGATCACCCCAGTCGTCGAAATCGGGCTCGGCGGCGTAACGAGCGGCCGCATCACGCGGGAAGCGGGTTGCCACGATCAACTCGGCGCCGCACCGCAGGAGCTTGATCCCCGCCTGATAACCGATCTTCACGCGACCCCCGGTCAGCAGGACGACCATGCCGGTCATGTCAGCCAATTCCGTGCGCTTCGTGTAGTTCAGAGTCGAGCACTCCGGGCACAGCTGGTCGTAGAAGTGGTGGATCTCGCGGTAGCGGACCTTGCAGATGTAGCAGTGCTGCTCGTCCACGGTTTCGCGGAACGGCAGCTGGTCGGCGTCGTCGTCGACATCGTGCTGCGTGAACCCGGCGGGTGCGTGGACATCAGGGGTCGTGAAGACGGGGCGGGCGCGCAGCGAGCGAATCCCGGTGGCGTCGAGCGTCGCCTCGTCGGTGCGCACACGGTCCTGCCGTCGTCGCTGTTGGAGCAGTTTGGTCCGACGTCTCCGGATGTCGGGATCGGGTGAGAACACGTCGCCGGCAGCATTGAAGAAGTCGGCCTTCTCGGACGCATCGAGGTGGTCGAGCATCTCCGGTGCTGCGATGACGGCGTGCAGCAGGTTCATCGCGTCGAGCAGACGCGTGCGGACCTCATCGTCGATGCGTCGGTCCGTCGGGTCCACTCGCGAAACCTACCGGCGAGGGGCGTGGCTGATTGCTGCGAAGGTGATCGCTGCTGCGTGTCCGACGTTGAGTGAGTCGACCTTCGAGCTGATCGGGATTCGTACGCGTCGCGCTGCGGTTGCGAGCACGGGTGCAGTCAAGCCCGGGCCTTCTGCTCCGAGGACGATCGCGAGCCGGTCAGGCACGGCCATGTTCCACAGTTCGTCGGCATCGTCGCCGGGAGTCATCGCCCAGGTCTCGAAGCCGTGGGCATCGAGCACGTGCAGGGCACCGGGCCAGGCGTTGCGGGCAGCTCGGGCGACGCGCATGTGGAGGATCTCACCCATGCTGACGCGCACAGTACGCCGGTGGTATGGGTCGGTGCAGGTGGGGCTGAGCACCATGCCGTCGATGTCGAATGCGCGTGCCGCCCGGGCGATCGCTCCCACGTTCTCGTCGTCGTTGAGCGCTTCCAGCACGATCAACCGGTGGCTGCTGGCTGCGAGCGCATCGATGTCGAGCAGTGGCTGTCGAGTCGCCGAGACCAGGACACCTCGCGGGAGTCCGAAGCCGACGATCTCACCCATGACGTCTCGATCGGCGACGAACACGGGGACTCCGACGAGTGCAGGGTCGTCACGGAAGGGGAGGAATCGGCTGACCCGTGACGGCGACAGCAGCACCGACCGGAACGTGTGACCGGAGTCGATCAGGCGCTCGATCGAGACCCAACCCTCGGAGATGAAGTAGTCATCACCCTCCATCTCGCTGCGTGCTGCTTGATCGTTCAATCGCCGGAATTCGGCCACTCGTGGATCGTCGGCGTCGTCGATCGTGATCACGGCATCCACGCCGTCACGGTATGCGATGTCTGCGCAGTTCCGAGCGTGCACCGACCGGGATGGAGGCTGCGCCGCTCGTGCGGAAAACGACGAACGGCGGGCGAGGCCGAAGCCTCACCCGCCGTTCGAGTGTTCAGGTGTTCGTTGGGCTCAGTCGGCGGGTCGGGCCGCCACGATCGGCCCGAGTGCTGCGGTGATGTCCAACACGAAGTCGGTCGCCGACGCCGAGAAGACACACACGGTGCCGTCGGCGCTCAACGGCGTCGTGACCGAGTTGGCCACGGTGTCGCCACCCATGTAGTTCACGTTGGAGGCGTTCGGGACCTCGTCGGTGCACGGGAAGACGGTGAAGAAGCCCTCACCGTCGGGGAACACCGTTGCGACGTTCAGTGTGACCGAGACGGTGTCGTCCGGGATCACGTCGCGACCGGCCACGTCGATCTCGAGCACCGTTTCGGCAGCGAGCTGCCCGATGCCTTCGAACTCTCCGTCGATGGTCGTGTAGGTGGGGTCGCCCGTTCGTGTCTCGGCGAGACGCAACGGTGTGATCGGCTCAGGCGAGCCGTCGGCGGGGACGAAGCCGTTGACGTCGACCACGATGTTCGAGGTGGTCGGTGTGAACACACACACCGTTCCCTCGACGCCGATCCCCACGGTGACGGCGTTGGCGAAGTCGCCACCGGCCACGTAGTTGATGTTCGATGCCAGGGGCACCTCACCGTCGTCGGTGCAGGGGAACACCGTGAAGAAGCCGTCGCCTGCCGGCTGCGAGGCGACGACGTTGAGCAGCGCTGCCTTGGCGTCGTCGGGGACTCCACCTCGTCCGGCGACCTCGAAGGCGAAGGTCTCGCCGCCCACGATGGGGCCGCCACCTTCGAAGAGGTCGTCGATGGTGCCATCGTTGGCGGCACCTTCACGGTCGTCGACCAGTCGTGCAGGCACGACTGCGGTCGGCGATCCGCCGGGCGAGGAATATCCGGTCACGTCGGCGTACAGCCCGGTCTCGGTGAGCGAGAAGATGCACACCGTTCCATCCTCGGAGATCAGCGAGGTGACCGCATTGGAGTCGTTGTTGGCGCCGGTGAAGTTGACGCTCGACGCAACGGGTCGATCGGCATCGCACGGGTAGACCGTGAGGAAGCCGGGGTTGCCGGGCAGGATCGCACCGACGTTCAGGGTGATCGATTCGGCGTCGTCGCTGACGCCACCTCGACCACGAACCTGCAGCTCGACCTCTGCGCCGGCGGCCAGGCGGCCGGCACCGAGGAATTCACCGTCCACTGTCGAGAACTCCGGAGCGGAGCGTGTCTCGAGCAGACGGGCGGGAGCGACTGCGGTCGGGGGAGCGATCAACGTGGTGAGGGTCTCGTTCACCCGGTCGGTGCCTGGAGGGTCGACCGGTGCAGCATCGAGGTAGGCATTGAGCCCTTCGATGTCGGTGAGCGGGCTGACGAAGCGTTCGATGACCGGGATGGTGTCGAACGTGTCGAAATTGTCACCACCGGCAGCGAGGAAAGAGTTGACGACGACGTCGTAGTCGGCTGCCTCGTCGAGGTCGACGCCGTCGATCTGGACGTTGCTGACGTCGATGGAGGTACACGTGCCGCCCTGCGTGCTGACCGCGAGGTCGTAGGTGAATCCATCGGAGACACCCAGGTGCAGGAACGGACGGCTCGAGCCGCCCGGTTGGCACTGTTCTTCCAGGATGGCGATGATCTCAGCGCCGTTCATCGGCATCGAGATCAAGAGGTTGCCGAAGGGCTGGAAGTCGAACGACTCGCCGAACGTGACGATGCCATCCACGGCTTCAGTACCGCTCCTTGGGAACGCGAGATCGTCGCGAACGCCACCGGGGTTCATGAACGCAACGTCGGCGACCGTGTTGTCATCGCCATCGTTCGCAACAGCAAATTTCTGTGCGTCGGCGACCATGTTGCCGGCATCGGACTCGACGCCGCGGTCCTCGGAGCCGTCGGCTCCACCGCGGTCGATGTCGCCAGTGGTGTTGCCGACCTCGGTGTCCTGCAGAGCGCTCACGAGGGGTTCCCACTTCTCGACCACGGCCATCACGGCTGGGTTCTTGTCGAGTTCGCTCTGGACCACCGGGTGGTTGACCACGTCGATGGTGTTGCGCACGACGTCGCCGTCTGCGTCGACGTCGAAGGTCATCTCAGTGACGACCTTGCCGTGCTCCCACGCGCTGACCACCGGTCGCACGCCGGAGGCGGTGCCGTCGGTGAGCGAGCAGTTGTACGGCTCCTGGGTGTGGCCCGTGATGACGCCGTCGATTTCGGGGCTGAGCCCGGCATTGATGTCGATGATCGGACCGGACACGCCGCGACAGCCGTCGATCTCGAACTCGGCCGGGATGCCACCTTCGTGCAGCAGCACGAAGATCGCTTCTGCGCCAGCAGCTCTGATCTCGGGGATCAGGGCATTGGCGGTCGTGATCTCGTCGGCGAACGTGTATCCGTCGACGCCGTCGGCAGAGACCAGTTCGTCGGTGTCATCGAGGGTCATGCCGATGAAGGCGATCGGGGTGCCGGTGCTGTTGTCGATCGAGTAGCCACCGAGGTCCTCGATGTTCCGGCCGTCGTCGAGGTCGAGCGGATCACCCGTTGCCGTCTCGATGACGTTGGCAGCGAGCCACTGGAAGTCTGCGCCCGCGTAGGGGGTGGCTGCGAAGAAGCAATCGTCAGCGTTGTCGGTGCCGACCGCAGCAAAGTCGCCGTCGGTGTCGAAACAGCCGCCGTTCTGCATGCGGAGCAGCTCGTCGATGCCGTCGTCGAACTCGTGGTTACCCACACCCGAGATGTCGAGGCCCATCGCGTTGAGCGACTCGACCGATGGTTCGTCACGGAAAAATCCCGAGAAGAACGGGGAACCGCCGATGTTGTCACCGGCAGCAACCGTGAGCGACCCTGCGAAACCGGTCTGCTGCCGGAGTTCGGCAAGCTTCGCAGCGAGGTATTGGCCGCCGCCGGCAGGATCTTCGGCGGAATCAGGGAAGTCGCGATCGCCGGGTTCGAGTTCGTCCTCGACATGACCGTGGTAGTCGTTGAACGACAGGATCTGGATCGTGTCGCCGGGAGCGGCCGTCACGTTCGCAGTGGGCAGCGCAATCGCTGCAGTCGTTGCGCCGACGGCAGCTGCTGCGACGATCGCAGCACCGACCTTCCGGCGAGACCTGCGAACAGGTCCTGTGAATGGGGTGTGTGTCATCGATCCTCCGTTGGATGCAATGGACGAGGGCGGGGCGGTCCGCCGTGACCAAGATGACAGGTGTATCACCGATTCGTCACACGAATGCAACGTGTCGGCGAACACCGGTTGAACAACAGGCGTCGGGTCTGATCAGCCGTCGACGAGACGTGCGGGAAATCCGCCTGTCGCAATGGGTCCCCAGCGCTCGATGGTGAACCGGATCAGGCATTTCCCTTGAGCAGCCATCGCATCTCGGTATTCATCCCAGTCGGGGTGCTCGCCGGAGATGACCCGGAAGTAGTCGCACAGCCCGTCGAGTGCGTCGGGGAGGTCGAGCACGTCGGCCTGACCGTCGACCTGCACCCATGCACCGTTCCACTCGTCGCTCTGCACGACCATCGACGCACGTGGGTCTCGGCGCAGATTGTGCACCTTGGCTCGCTCGGGATAGCTCGACACCACGATCCGACCGGCATCGTCGAGGCCCATCGACACGAGCGACGACTGCGGCCACCCGTCGGACCGCCGAGTCAGCAGGACACCGTGGTGGCGCGGTCGCACGAAGTCTTCGAGTTCGGACCGTTCGACGCGGCGGTTCGTTGCGACGTATTTCTTGTCGACCATCAGATCGTGGGCACCTCGACATGGCGTCCGAACACGCCGGCCATCGTCGACATCATCTCGCCGAGGGTTGCGTACGCCGTCGATGCCTCGATCAACGTGGGCATCAGGTTCACCTCCGGATCGGCGGCGTCGCCGGCGAGCTTCGCCAGGACGGCGGCGACCGCATCGGAATCACGTTCCTGTCGGATCGTGTCGAGACGCTTGCGTTGACGCTGTTCGTCCTCGTTGGTGATCTGCAAGATGTCGAGCCGGTCGTCGTTGCCGTCGGTGAAGTCGCTGACACCGACGATGATCCGTTCACCGGTGTTGAACTTGCGTTCCAGTTCGTATGCGGAATCGGCGATGCGACCTTGGAACCAGTTCTCGTCGATGCCTTCGATACATCCTTCGAGGATCGAACCCTTCCCGAAGTCATCGAGGGTGGCGAAGATCTCCTCGGCCTGACGCTCCATCTCGTCGGTGAGCGCCTCGACGTAGTGCGAGCCACCGAGCGGGTCGGCCACACTGGCGACGTTGGTCTCGTGTGCGATCACCTGCTGTGTGCGCAACGCGATTCGCGCTGCTTTCTCGGTGGGGAGTGCGAGCGCCTCGTCCATCGAATTCGTGTGCAGGCTCTGGGTCCCACCCAGCACCCCGGCGAGTGCTTCGATCGCGGTACGCACGATGTTCACCTCGGGCTGCTGTGCCGTGAGCGACACCCCTGCGGTCTGGGTGTGGAACCGCAACTGCATCGACTTCGCCGACTCGGCTCCGTAGCGTTCCTTCATCCACCGTGCCCAGATGCGTCGAGCGGCGCGCAGCTTGGCGATCTCTTCGAAGAAGTCGATGTGGGCGTTGAAGAAGAAGCTCAGGCGGGGCGCGAATGCATCGATCGGCAAGCCGGCCTGCAGCGCCAGCTCGACATAGGCGAAGCCGTTCGCCAACGTGAATGCCAACTCCTCGGCGGCGGTCGAGCCGGCTTCTCTGATGTGGTATCCGGAGATGGAGACTGAGTTCCATCGGGGCATCTCGGCGGCGGTGAACGAGATCGTGTCACGTACCAGCCGCATGGATTGGCGAGGTGGGAAGACGAACTCCTTCTGTGCCTGATACTCCTTCAAGATGTCGTTCTGCAGGGTTCCGCCCAGTGCCGCCCGCGTCACGCCGGCCTTTTCCGCCTGGGCGACGAACATCGCGAAGATCGGCGCGGCAGGGGAGTTGATCGTCATCGAGGTGGTGATCCCGCCGAGGTCGATTCCGGCGTAAAGGTCCTCCATGTCGGCGAGCGTGTCGACCGCGACACCACATCGACCGACCTCGCCGAGCGACATCGGATCGTCGGAGTCGAGTCCGAGCAGGGTCGGCATGTCGAATGCGGTGGAGAGCCCGTTGCCACCCGACTTCAGGATCTCCTTGAATCGCCAGTTGGTGTCCTCGGCGGTGCCGAACCCGGCGAACATCCGCATCGTCCAGAGCTTCGACCGGTACATCGAGGCGTGCGGTCCGCGGGTGTACGGGTACTGGCCGGGGAACTCGCCGTCGTCGGGCCCGTACACGGCGTCGACGGGAACGCCCGACATCGTCGAGTAGTCGGCCTCACGCCGCGCCGACGCCTCGAAAGCTGCTTCCCACACCTCGCGGTTCGAACGTTCCGTCGTGCTCATGGATGTCACCGTACGCAACCTGTCGCAGCTGCGCCGAAGGGGGAGTGCGTATGCACCGACCCCACGGGGCAGACTTCGACATGAGCGGATTCAGAGCAGATGACGTCACCGATCAGTCGGGACGTACCTTCCTGGTCACGGGAGCGAACACCGGCCTCGGTTACGAGACCTCGAAGGTGCTCGCCGCCCGCGGTGCCCGTGTCCTGCTCGGCTGTCGATCCGAAGACAAGGCGAAGGCGGCGATGGCGAAGATCGAGGGGGCCGTGCCCGGCGCCGATTTGGCGTTCGTGCCGCTCGACCAGAACGACCTGGCGAGTGTGCAGCAGGCAGCCGAGATCGTTGCCGGCGAGCCCCGCCTGGACGTGTTGGTGAACAACGCCGGGGTCATGGTGCCGCCGCTGCAGTACACGGTCGACGGATTCGAGTCGCAGTTCGGCGTGAACCATCTCGCAACGTTCGCGCTCACCTCGCATCTGCTCCCGAAGCTCGCCGAGCAGGAGGGGTCACGGGTGGTGGTCACCAGCAGCATCGCCCACAAGAGTGGCCAGATCGACTTCGACGATCTCGGTGCCGAGCAGAGTTACAACGCACAGGACCGCTACCAGCAGAGCAAGCTCGCGAATCTGCTGTTCATGCTCGAACTCGACCGCCGGCTGCGTGCATCGGGCTCGAACACGCTCGCGGTGGGCTGCCACCCGGGGATCGCGTCCACCGACCTGGCCCGCCACATGCCCAAGCTGTTCCAGTTCGCGATGCCGGCCGTGAGCCTGGTGTTCAACTCGCCAGCCCAGGGGGCATGGCCGACCCTGATGGCCGCCGTGTCCGACCAGGTCGATGGTGGCGACTACGTGGGGCCGACCAAGCGCGGCGAGACCGCAGGCCCGGCGGGTTCGGCGCACGCCACCAAGCGCGCTCGGGATCCGCAGTTGGCCGAGGACCTGTGGGACGCGTCGGTCGAGTTGACCGGGGTCGACCCCGGCATCTGATCACGCGGGTTGACCCGCCTGGTCCACACGGCGCCGGCGACCGACACCCACTGCGCCTGCCACCGCACTCCACGTCAGATACGACAGTGCACACACTGCGGTCGCGGCGGCGACACCGATGAGATTGGCGATCGCATCGCTCTGCTCGACGGCTCGGGTGTCCGAGTACCGGCCCTGCGCGAGTTCGATTGCCATGCTGCCCACGGCGATCGCTGCGCTCGACACCAGGAGCCCCCACCAGTTCCAGAGGGCGACACCGGCGAGAAGGGCAACGGTGGCCCAGATCCCGACGTGCACGATGGCGTCGTTGCCGGTGACATTGCCGCCCAGGACGCCATCGGCCCGTCGGGTGGCGTCGAGTCGGTTCGAGATCTGCACCACCGTGTCGCCGAACATCATGGTCAACAGCGCTGGCGCTCGATCGGACAGCATCACCGCCGCAGCAGCGATGGCGGCGCCGACTCCGAGGATGCCAACGAGCGCGCGCAGCGCAACGGGAGGACGCGCTGTCGGTGGTAGGCGTCGGTCTCGGTTGCTCATGTCGACAGTGGATCACGCACGAGGAGCCGATGGGCTCCAGTGGGGTGTGACGGGTTTCCGGTGACGGATCGCTGGTTCAGCGGCGCCTGGCGTCGGTGAGCACCGGCCATGGCACGAAACCGAGTCGTGGGATCCGGCCCTGGTGTCGAACGTCGAAGCCACCGCCGTCGAGGAGCTGCTTGAGCTTCCGTTTCGGAATCGCACGGATCGGGCGGCCGGCAGCAGCACTTGCACGCTGGATCGCATCGTCGGCGAAACCCGTGACCGTGGCGATCGACGCGATGATCAACCGCCCACCGGGTCGCAGGAGCCGGGCCATCTCGGCAACTGCTGCCTCTTGATCGTCGTACCAGTGGAACGACTCGGTGCATGTCACGACGTCGACCGACTCGCCGGTGAGGGGCAGACGCTGTGCGTCGGCTCGGACGAACTCGCCGGCGTCGGTGCGCTCGGACGCCTTCTGGAGCATCCCGTTCGACAGGTCGGCCCCGATCAAGTGTGCGTCCGGAAATCGTTGCCGGAGCTGTTCGGTGAGCTGGCCCGTGCCACAGCCGAGGTCGAGCACCCGCGCTGGTTCGATGTCGTCGAGCCGAGCGAGGACGGCGTCGTGGACCGGTCGATACGTGGTTGCCTGGAAACCGGGACGGTCGTAGTTCGCCGACCAGAGATCGAAGAAGATCGACTCGGCCGGGACGGACATGTTCCCACTGTTGCACGTTCCGAGATCTCGCGCCGACGAGAGATCGCCCTGTCGAGCGGGGCGGCTACAGCACGACGGCGGGCCGTATCGTCCGCCGGTCGAGCCGAATCGAGTAGATCCCCGCAACGAGGATGATCGCGCAGCCCGCGACGGTGAGCGCGGTGGGCCTCTCGCCGAACAGCAGGGAGCCGATCAGCACGGCGCCCAGGAGTGTCGTGTACCGGAACGGCGCCGAGACACTGAGGTCGCCGACGCGCACGGTGCGGATGGCGAAGATGTAACCGACCGTGAGGCACAAGCAGGCGAGCAACACGAGGCCGAGGGCCACCGGAGTGATGGTGTTCCAGCCGGTGACGAGGGCGATGCCGCCGGTGAGGACCGTGAGCCCCACGGCGGTGACGAAGGCGATCGACGATGCAGGGATTTCGACGGGCACTCGTCGGGTGGCGAATTCCCGCACGGTCAGGCATGCGGCGCTGGCGATCACTGCGATCGACCACGGTGAGAACTCGTCGGTCGCCGGTTGCACGACGAGGAGCACGCCGATGAACCCGGCGATCACGGCGGCGTACCGCCGTGCCGAGACTGCCTCGCGCAGGACGATCGCTGCGGCGAGCGTGACGACGAACGGCACGATGAGCAGGATCGTCTGGGCGTTGGCGAACTCCAGTCGGATGAGCGCCCCGAAGAACAGTGCGGTGCCGACGAGCTCAGCGCTGACCCGGACCATCAACGGTCGACAGAGTTGCGCACGGGTGATCCGCACACCACGGATTCGGATCGCAGCAGCGAACAGCGTGGTCATCGCGATGCCGCGCAGGCACAGCGCCTGATAGACGCCGAGACCCTCTTCGGTGGCGAGTCTGACCAGCGCATCGTTGGTGACGTAACCCACCGATGCAACAACCATGTACAGCGCACCGAGGGTGTTCGGCTGGAGCCCGGCGATCCGGGACGCTCGGGAGGCTCGGTCGGGCACCGAGTCGACGCTACCGACGTGGATCGACTCAGTCCGGGGGAGCGATCAGCCAGACGAGCTCGCCGCGCAACAGCGTGCGACCCGAGTAGTCGTTTCGGTTGCTCTCGTTCTGCAACGAGAGTTCGACCCGCTCGAAGGACCGAGGATCGATCTCGTCGGCGATCGGGAAGACGCGAGTCCGGATCTCGTCGAACTCGCCGATCGACACGCGCGGCGCCGTCGTCGATTCGTTCGCCGGCACCAGCCACACTTCGATGAACTCGGTCTCGGCCGGCGAGCGGAGTACCTCGATGTCGTAGATGAAGACGCGGTGATCTCCGTCTTCCTCGATGATCTCGACCGATGCAGCCTTGCCTTCGCCGAGCGCATCGTCGATCTCGGGGTTCCAGGTGAGGCGTGCTGCTCCGATGATCTCGGCATCATTGCCGAAGGACGCTCGCACGATCAGGGCGAACCCGGCAAAGAGTGCGAAGGCGAACACGCAGGCGACCACGGTGCGGGCGAGCCAGCGGTTCGTGATCTCCGCTCCGGCACGCCGACGTGTCCGACGGCCTTGCGCGCCTGTCGGGCTCACCGTCGTCGCTGGTTCTTCGCTCGTCATGACGTGCAGACCTCCCAGGGTCCTCGATCAGCGGCCCTGTTCGAAGAGTAGTCAGTGGCCGATGGCCGCGTGCTGCAGGTGCGACACGGGCTCAGCCGGCCCGACGGTCACGGTCGCACGACCAGGGCATGCCTCGCGTGCATACTGAAGTCGTGAGTGCCAACGACGACCGACCTGCTGCCCTCAACGTCGTACGCGAGGTCGTTGCCGCAGACAACGAGGCCGGGACCTACAGCAGTCGGGTCCAGACCCGTTTCCCACCCGAACCGAACGGCTTTCTCCACATCGGACACGCCAAGGCGATCACCCTCGATTTCGGGATCGCCGCGGAGTTCGGCGGCATCTGCAACCTCCGGTTCGACGACACCAACCCCGACACCGAGGACACGCGCTACGTCGACGCGATCATGCGCGATCTCGCATGGTTGGGCTACGAGCGAGGGCGTGACTACCCGACGCCGTTGTACGCGAGCGATTACTTCGGCCAGCTCCACGACTGGGCGGTGCTGTTGATCGAGCGCGGTCAGGCGTACGTCGACGACCAGGACGGCGACACGATCAAGGAACAGCGCGGCGGCTACGGGAACCCTGGCGTGGAGAGTCCGCATCGGGATCGTCCAGTCGCCGAGAACCTCGAACTGTTCGCCCGGATGCGCGCCGGAGAGTTCTCCGACGGGTCGAGGGTGCTGCGGGCCAAGATCGACATGCAGCACGAGAACATGCAGATGCGCGACCCCGTGATGTACCGGATCCGGGCGGCTCGTCACCACCGCACCGGCACCACGTGGAAGATCTACCCGACCTACGACTGGGCTCACGGCCAGAGCGACGCCATCGAGGGGGTCACACACTCCCTGTGCACGCTCGAGTTCGACTCGCACCGCCTCCTGTACGACTGGTACCTCGACCAACTGGCCGACGCAGGTGTCCTCCCCTACGAGCAGCCACGTCAGACCGAGTTCGCCCGTCTGGCGTTGACGCACACGATGACGTCGAAGCGCAAACTGCTCGAGCTCGTCGAACGAGGCCGTGTCGAGGGTTGGGACGATGCGCGGATGCCGACCCTCAGCGGGTTGCGTCGTCGCGGCTACCCCGCTGCATCGATCCGCGAGTTCTGCGAGTTCATCGGTGTGTCGCGCACGAACAGCCGCAACGAGATCGAACTGCTCGAATCGTTCGTGCGGACCCGGCTCAACAAGGTCGCGCTTCGCCGCATGGCGGTGCTTCGACCGCTCGAGGTGGTCATCACCAACTGGCCGACCGACGTCAGCGGCGAGCCCGTGGTCGAACAGGTCGAACTGGTGAACAACCCCGAGAACGCCGACGACGGCACCCGGTCGGCTCCCTTCTCCGGCCGTTTCTGGATCGAGCAGGACGATTTCCGGGCGGAGCCGCCACCGAAGTACTACCGGCTCACGCCAGGTCGAGAGGTACGTCTCCGAGGCGCCTACTTCGTGACGTGCACCGGCTTCGAGACCGACGAGTCGGGTGCGGTCACGCGCGTGCTCGTCACCTACGACCCCGAGACGAAGGGTGGGAACGCGCCAGACGGTCGCAAGGTGAAGTCGACCATGCACTGGGTGTCGGCTGCACATGCGCTCGATGGTCGAGTCGCACTGTACGAGCGCCTCTTCTCGGCGGAAGCCCCTGGCGACGCGACCGGAGAGGTGTTCGACGACCTCGATCCCCACTCACGGGAGATCCTCACCTCGTGCAAGCTGGAACCGATGATCGCCGACACGCCACTCGGTTCCGTGGTGCAGTTCGAACGCCTCGGCTACTTCGCTCGAGACTTCGACGATCCCATGCTCTTCCATCGCACGGTCGGACTCCGAGACGAATGGGCGAACCTGCAGAAGCGGAGTTCGTAGCCGCGTTCCCGGGGACCGCTGGCTTGGCTACGTTCTCCAGATGAAGATCGCTGGTCTCGTCGCCGCATGGTTCGTCGTGGTGTCGGTCGTTGCGGTCGCGGGCCAAACGCTCGTGCCGGTCGGCGACGCCGAGGCGGCAGCTGGCAGTTCGATCGACTGCGACGTTGCGACGTCTCGTCGAGCCTCGCCGGCTCCGACGCTGGAATCGTTCCAGTCGACCGCGCCGTTCCGGATCGTGGACACCCGTGTCGCCTTCGGTGGTGACGGCCCGGTCGGTCAGGGCTGCACGCTGGTCGTGGACATGTCCGACGTGGGGCCCGACGACGTCGCTGCATATGCCCTGTCGGTCACGGCGATCGCCGATGACGTCGGCTTCGTCACGGCGTTCGCATGTGCCGACGGCAGGCCTGCAACATCGAGTGTGAATCCGCGGGTGGGTGTCCCCACCCCGAACCTCGTCGTGGTGGCCCCCGACGACGACGGCAAGGTCTGCCTGTTCTTCCTGCCGGGTGGTGAGCTGATCGTCGATGTGTCCGGATGGTGGAGCGCCGGGCCCAACCGGTTCCGACCGATCGAACCGGTTCGGGTCGAGGACACCCGTCTCGACCTCCCGATCGTGCCGGCGGACAACACGATCGTCATCGACGTCGGCGGTGTCGCCGTTCCCGACGACGCGGTGTCGGTGTCGATCAACATTGCAGCCGTTGACACCCGCGCGACCGGCCACGTCGTGGTCTATCCGTGCGGCAAGCCCTTCCCGGATTCGTCGAACGTGAATTTCCTCGCAAACGAGACCCGGTCGGTTGCTGCGGTCGTGGAACTCGGTCGTGGAGGTCCCGCGGAGGGGACGCTCTGCGTCACGCCCAGCGCGCCGGTCCATATCGTCGTGGATGTCACCGGCTACTACTCCGACACCGCAGGATCAGGTCCCGACCTGGTGCTGGAGCCGGTGGTCGACACCCGCGTCGTCGACACCCGCCGGTCGGACCTCCCCGGCACTCGCTTCGGCGCCGAGACCCGCCAGCGGTTCTCGCTCGCCTCGGTGTTGGACCGGCCCGAGGGTGCGGTCGGTGCGTTGCTGAACGTGGTCGTGGCCAATGCTGATCAGGCAACCTTCATCACCGTCTTCCCGTGCACGGATGATGTCCCGTTCATCTCGTCGATGAACCATGACGTCACCGACACCGCGAACCTGGTCGTCACGGCGCTCGACGACGACGCAGGGTTCTGCGTGTACTCGGAGCGCGGGGCCGACGTCGTCGTGGACCTGGTCGGTGTGTACACCGGTCGCGAGGGCTCGTTGCTGAATGAATTGACGCTGCGTGAACCGGTCACCGGCACGCTGGTGCCGTTCGACCAGGAGTTCACGGTCGACGGTGCCGACTACACGATCCCGTGTGATGCGGCACGGACCCTCGACTTGCGGCTCGGGCGGGCGCCGGGCGCGACCGTCAAGGTGAACCGGATCGAGGTCAGACCGTCGCCGGACGGATCGAATCCAGACCGAGAAGTGCGGATTCGCACGGACGGCCTGCTCACCGTCGAGGTGGCCCGAGGCAGTCAGGTCGACACGTATCACGTGCGCTGCCTGCCGACCGACTTCCCGCGGTTGCGCGTCGAGACCCCCGACGGCGCCACCGAGGTGGCGCCGGGTTGGTACATGACCGAAGTCGGCTGGAACGACCCCGACTCGGGCCATTACCTCGCGATCTTCGACGAGCGTGGCGTGCCGCTGTGGTTCAAGCAGGCGAACCAGGTCCTGATCGACACCAAGTTGCTGTCCACCGGTGATCTCGTGACGTCACCCATCACCGGAACCGGATTCGGCGTCGACGCCGATCAAGGGCACCTCGTGGTCGACCTCGACGGCTCGGTGGTCGCCGAGCGTGTCACCGGCCTGCCGGAGTCGCCGGTCGACCACCACGACTACGTCGAGATCCCCTCGACGTCGGGTGACCGCCGTGCGGTCATCAGCTATCCGCGCCTCGATGGTCAGGATCTCACCGGTCTGGTTCTTCCGGCGACCACCGGCTTCGGAAGTTGTGCCTCCTCCGTCGTCGGCGCGAACAAGACGATCGTCGACGGCGAGATCATCGAACAGGGCGGCAGCAGCGGGACGTGGACCTGGCTCATGAGCGACCACTTCGATGTCGAGGACACCACCTACGCACAGTGCTTCAGGAACTTCCCGACGCTGAACAGCGGCGCCGGTGAGGTCGATCCGTTCCACATCAACTCGATCGACCGGGTCGCCGATCCGGGATGCGAACCCGAATGCGACTACGTGGTGTCGGCGCGTCACGTCGATGCGGTGTTCCGAATCGACCGGTCGGTCGACCCGGAGCTGCCCGGCTCGATCGAGTGGTACATCGGAGCCGACGCCGTCGGCGGGGGCGCTGATCGTCTCACCGTCGTCGGCGATCCTCTCGGTGGTCCGCTGCGAACGCACGATGCGCGCATGCAGGGGGATGTGCTCACGCTCCACGACAACCGCAGCAACTCGGGTCAACCGAGTCGAGCCGTTGCCTACCGCATCGATCCGGTTGCAACAACCGCCACGATGCTCTGGCAGATCGAACATCCGGAACGTCTCAACAACCCATCCCTCGGCAGTGTGCGACTCACCGACGACGCAACGGTGCTGATCGGGTGGGGGCAGGTCGATCCGTTGTTCACCGAGCACGCCCTGGCCGACGGTGCCGAACTGGCCCGCTGGACCCGGGTCGACTCGACGATGACCGCCTACCGGATCGTGAAGTACCCGGTGGATGCGTTCGACGCCGCCGAATTGCGAGCCGCTGCCGGCGGGGCCATCGCCGGACCGGTGATGAAGGCCGGCGCCGTGCCATCGTCTGATCCGTTGCCGATGTGAGCTCGGCGCTGTCGATTCAGCGGGGTTCGACGAACAGGCTCTGGATGCTGCGACCGAGCCGCCCGTTCGCATCGTGCAACGCTGACTCGGCATACCCGGCACCGGTCGAGGTGCTGCCGGTGCCGTACACCGAGTGGCTGACCATGCCGATCCATTCACCCTCGGGAGGCCGAGCCAGATGGATGGTGAGGTCGGGATTGATGTAGAGGAAGTCGTCGTGGGGCAGGGCACTGCTCACGCCGTTCCCGAAGTCGGCAGCCGCCGCGGCGCGCTGCACACCGGTCGGGATCTCACCGGCGACGATCTGCGAGGTGAGTCTGATCCAGACCCTCACCGGACCAGGATCGCTCCAACTCCCCTCGACCATCCGATGCTCTGCGCCGTGGAGATGGAACGCCGTCCCGTTTCCGTCGGTCGCCCACGAGAGTCGTTCCGTCCGACCGGCGCTCGGGGGTTCAGGCAGTTCCGACACCGCGGTCGGATGCGCGGGAAGATCGAGGTCGAGCCGACGAATGCGCAGTGTGCGCACCTTGGCGACCTCCACCCGGCGCCCCCCGGTGTGGGTACACAGCGACGCGGCCACGACCGACACCTTGCGGCCAGGTCGTTCGACGTCGGTGGTGAGGGCGAGCGCGACTCCCACGGGGACGGGTCGTGTCAGCTCGATGGTGAGACGGGTGATCTGCCACTCGATGTCGGACCCGTCGTCGATGCGTTCACACGCACGGGCGAGGAACGCCGACACCGGCCCGCCGTGACAGTGGCGAGGATCCCACGGGCCGCGGGCAACCTCGGTGGCCTGCCACCATTCCCCGACGTGGTCGCTGTCGGCGGGAGCGACCGCTGGTTCGAACAGCACCGGAGGCGGTGATGTCATCAGCCGACCTCGAGTGGCAGAAGTGCGTCGGCGGCTTCGTCGAGATGTGCGACCCATCGGTCGGCGTCTGCCGGTTCGGCGATGGGCAGCACGACGAACTTGGTGGTGCCGACATCGATGAATCGCCCGATGAGTTCCTGGAGCGATGTCCACGAGTCGGGGACCAACTGCGTGACGTCGTCGAGGTCGGGGCGACGCTTGGCCAACAGCTTCAGGAGGACGTCGGGAGCGTCACCGAAGCAGTAGGGGATCAGGACGCCGTAGTGGTCGTGCTCGATCTCGCGGTCGTGCTCGTTGCACACCTGCTCGATCATGGCGCGTCCGGTCGCTGCGTCACCGGGCGTCACGAACGACGGCAACCATCCGTCGGCGAGCCGGCCGACCCGCTTCAACTCCGAGGGGGCGATCCCACCGAGCCACACGTCCATCCGTGCCGGGGCGGGGCGCACGATCACACCGTCGTAGTGGAATCTCGGGCCGTCATGGGTGAACGGTTCGCCGGTCCAGCACTTGCGCAGCACCTCGAATGTCTCGTCGAAGATCGCGGCGCGTTCCGTGCGCTCCACGCCGAACGCCTGCTGCTCGATCGGATCGACCGCGCCGAGTCCGAAGGCCGGGAGGATCCGCTTCGGGGCCATCGAGGCGAGGGTGGCGAGTTCCTTCGCCAGCACGACGGGGTTGCGCCCCGGCAATACCATCACCGACATCCCGAACTTCAGGTGCGTCGTGCGGCCGGCGCCGTAGGCCATCGCCACGAGCGGGTCGGGGGCCTCGTCGCTGATCTTCTCCGACAGCCACAGCGAGTCGAAGCCGTGGTCTTCGAGCGCGTCGACGACCGCGCCGTAGCTCTCGTCGTTCAACCGTGTGCGGGTGCCCAGTCCGTATCCGATCCGTACCTTCGCGACCTCGGTCACTGGGCCACCTCCGCAGCTGCGAGCATCCGAGACGTGCGCTCCACGATGTCGGCGACGTCGTCCACGGCGCTGAGGAAGGGGGAGTGGTCGCTGTCGAGATCCAGGCGGTGTGTGCATCGCGCAGCCATCAGTGACTGGTGTTCGGGATGGACAGCGCGGTCGCGGCCGCACACGACATAGGTCGACTCCACGCTCGTGCGGGGGCTGCCGTCGACGTGCTCGGTCATGGTGGAATTGGCCTGCGGGCACAGTCGCGACACCGCAGCGGCGATCACCTCGGTGGGCGCATCTGCGTACAGTGCTGCGGGCGCCGCCGTGTGGTCGAGGGTGGTCGCCGACCCATCGGAAGTCGGGGTCATCGCCGCGGAGAGGTCGACGTCGTGGCGTGGCATCGATCGAAGTGCACTCATCACCGACTCGCCGTCGTCGAGGGCGAATGCCGAGATGTAGAGCAGGTGCCCGACGTCGCTGCGATCTGACGCTGCCTGCGTGATCACCGCCCCGCCGTAGCTGTGACCGACCAGCACGATCGGCCCCGTGTCACGGGCAGCGAGCCGGTCGAGCAGGGCGCGGACGTGGGCGGCGTGTCCGTGCAGCCCGGTGGCATCGTCGATGGACGCGCCGTGCGACGGCAGATCGACGGCGAGCGAGGGCACGCCGCGGCGATCGAGTTCGGCCTGGAGCAGCGACCAGCACCAGGCGCCGTGCCAGGCTCCGTGGACCAGTACCACGGTGGCGGGAGGGACGACAGGCTCGGAATCGGTCACGGACCGATCGTTGCACAGCCGTTCGGTCGAGGATCGATCCGGGAAGAACGCCCGACCCGAGTGGCTCGAGTTCGAGGGGGTTGCGGGAAGGTCAGGCTGCCGAGCGTGCGGAGCGTGCGGAGAAGATCACCGTGTCGTCGATCGCCTGGCGGCTGATCCGTTGGGTCTGCACCCAGCTCGCTGCGAAGGCGACGACGATGACCGGCATCACCACGGCGACTCGAGGAACGTCGCCGATCCGGGACACGACGAACGCTGCCGTGGCTGCGAGCAGTGACACCACGACAGCGAGCTTGATGGCGGCGGTCCAGGTGCGGCGGGCAATTTCCATATGACTGATCATGCGGTGAAAGAGATGGCAGGCAAGCAGATCTTGCACCTTGCGCGCGAACCGTCATGAGATCGCGACAATCGTCGTCGGATCGTGGGATCCGTCGTGTCGAACTGATGACGGATGGCGCGACGAACGATGTCGTTGTCATTTGCAGCGGCGGTTCGGCATGTGGGCCGATGGCCGCCGGATTCCTAGAGTCGGGACATGACCAACGACGCCACCACGCCCGATGCGCTCGACCCGCTGTCGCTGTTCCGCCTCGACGGTCAGGTCGCGATCGTGACGGGCGCATCGTCGGGATTGGGGAATCGTTTTGCTCGGGTCCTCCATGCGGTCGGTGCCACGGTGGTGGTCGCTGCGCGACGTGCGGACCGCCTCGACGAGCTCGTCGGCGAGCTTCCCGGTTCGCTCGCCGTGCAGGCCGACCTCTCGCTCGACGCCGATCGCGAACGACTCGTCGCCACCACCCTCGAACGATTCGGTCGTGTCGACGTCCTCGTGAACAACGCAGGTTTCGGCGACGCGACGCGCATCGAGGACGAGACGCTCGAGCAGTTCCGTCTGGCGATGGAACTCAACGTCACGGCGATCTGGCACCTGTCGAAGCTGTGCGGCGAGGCGATGGTTGCAGCGGGGTCGGGGTCGATCGTGAATGTCGCGTCGATGCTGGGCCACGTCGCGTCGGCGCCCATCAAGCAGGCGCACTACGCAGCGTCGAAGGGCGCGGTCGTGAACCTCACCCGTGAGCTGGCAGGGCAGTGGGGACGCAAGGGGATCCGGGTCAATGCGCTGAGCCCCGGCTGGTTCGAGTCGGAGATGACGGCGGGGATGGAGTCCGACGCGTCGAGCCAGGCATTCGTGAAGTCCAATGCGATGCTGCCCCGGATGGGCGACGCCCACGAACTCGACGGAGCGCTCCTGCTGCTGGCGAGTCGTGCCGGTGGGTACATGACCGGCCACAGCCTCCTCGTCGACGGCGGATGGACCGCCCGCTGACCTCAACCCCCCCCCGCTGACCTCAACCCCCCCGCTG
>Ga0307981_1001456_pt1 | contig 21142 bp, 21 predicted proteins | sample OrgLakmetagen987_FD_201849 | JGI IMG/M metagenome (GOLD analysis project Ga0307981, IMG submission 201849) | Saline water microbial communities from Organic Lake, Antarctica - #987 | ecosystem: Environmental > Aquatic > Non-marine Saline and Alkaline > Saline | place: Antarctica: Organic Lake... | reverse complement strand
GCGGCGAAATCGCTCACGTCGCCGCCGACACGCTTGGTCGCGTAAAACAGCACATGCGGCTTGGCGCTGAACGGATCCCGCAGCACGCGCAGATCGGGGCGCTCGGCAATGGTGTAGCCGGCGTTGAAATCGCCGAATGCAATCGCATCCGCCCCACCCGCGATGTCGGGCATGTCCTCGCAGATCAGCACGGGATAGCCCAGCAGACGCGCAGGCTCTGCCGCCGCCAGACCGTCGGCCCAAAGGTGACGACCGTCATTGTCCTTGAGCTTGCGCACGGCACCGGCGGTCTTGGAGTTCATCACGAACGTGCCGTTGGCGCGGTATTGCGCACACAGCGCATAGACCAGATCGATGATTGCATCGCCGCCCGCAAAGTCGCCCGAAGCACCCGTGGGCACATAGCCGATGTTGCCCCAGGTCCAGACCTCGTTGTCGACAGTCGGGTGCGTCAGGAAACCGGTGGGCTTGTCATTGCCGTCACCGCTGACAAAGGCCGCCGCCTCGGCACGCGCAAACTTGTCGGCGATACGCCCCGCCAGCCAACCTTCGATGTCGAACGCGGCATCGTCCAGCAGACGCTGGCTCGCCTTGGGCAGCGCGCTCAGCTCATTCAGCGGAATGGTGATGCGGTCGACCTGCGGCGTGCCCGTCTCGGAGGACGCTCCAGTCTCATCGGCCCAGCCGGCCCCCATGTCACCGTGATCGACCAGAACGTCATAGGACGTCGCCTCGACATTCACGATATTGGCCACCGCGCGGATCGACGCAGTCGACGCCAGAACCGATTGCACCGTGGCCGACGTGACAGGGTCCACCAGATAACCGCCATCGCCATTGACAGCCGTGGACATCGCCTTGCCCTCCAGCTCGAGGCCGCGCAGGCCATCGTCATCGCCGGACCGGATATAGGCATCAAACGCCTTGCGGTGCGGTGCCTCGCCGGAATCGGCAGAGGCAAGCGCGGGGCGGCGGTGGGTCATCGTCTTTTGATCAAGCATGGTCAGTCGCTCTTCCTGTTGTTGAAAACGCTCGGACATATCGTCCTGAAAAGATTTGAGGTCAGTGAGGATACCGCTCATCGCAGCGCTCACCCGCCGGGCCGGAGACAGATCTTCTCCGCTCCGGGACTGGGTCTCGGTCTTGCTCATCCATAGGTCCTGTCTGTTATCGGCACCGCCGACGGGTCAGTGGCTCCGGTGCAGCCCCCGCGCGATCAGCACGCCGGGCACCAATCCAAAGTCAGCCCACCGCGCCGCGATGCATCTCCCGGCGCGCACCCTCCAGGGCATCCGCCAACTCACGCAAAGCCGCATCGTCCGGGGTCTCCCCCTTCTGCGCCACCCGCGCACTGGGCAGCATCGGAAAGGTGACAAGCGACACCTCCCAAAGCTCCAGTTCCGTCAAGAGCCGCTGGCCCTTTTCATTCTTGCTGGCCTTCAGCGTCCGGTAGCCGATCGACAGCCCGTCAATCGCCCCCGCCGCAATCAGCGCCGCAGCCTCCCGGCCCTTTTCGACGCTATCCAGCAACCGCCCCTTGACCCAAAGACCGCGCGCATCCTCGCGCACCTCGTCCCAGATCCCGATGGGCTGCGCCGGATCGTGCTGCCACAACATCTTGACCGCACGGCCCTCCTTGATCAGCCGCACCAAAGACGCCGCATAGGCCCCCTTGGCCACAACGTCGCCGCCCTGATCGCAGGCCCCGAACAGTGACGCATACCCTTCGATCAATGTGCCATCCCTGACGCTGATTTCGCTGTCAAAGCTGCAAAACTTGCGCTCCAGTTCCATCATCATTCCCTTCGCTCGATCCCGGGCCCCGGTTTTTTTCAAAAAAACCGTCCCGGAATTTTTCAAAAATTCCGCGCCCACTGGCTGGACGCCCCGCTTCTCATGGCAAAGTCTCAAGCAACCCCTGAAACGCCTGCCCCAGAATGATCCCGACAATCCCGAAGACCGTCAGCCACAACCGCCGCTCCAGCCGCTCGATCAGCCCCTCGACACGGTCCAGCCGCGCGTTCAGCGTTTCGACCTGCAACCGGGCCAGCCGCTCATGCGCTTCCAGCCGCAGGCCTGGCGCACATTCAAAGCTCTCGTAGCGCGTCTCAGCCATCCGCAACCTCATCCTCCACAGGCTCCTCAGCCAGCACAGGCAAGCCCAGAATAGCCCGCTTTTCCGCCATGCTCAGGAACCCGGCATCGCTCACCCGCTTCCACTGCGCATCGCGCTCGGCCGCCAGCGCAGGCACCTGATCCAGATCCGGCTTCAGCATCACCTCCGAACCCACATAATCTGACAACCAGCACGACACCCGCGCCGCCACCCGTGTGGCCAACGGCAACACCGTCAGGCGATAAAAGGCCCTATGCGCCTCCTGATAATTGGCAAACGTCGCCTCGCCGGGTATCCCCAGCAGCATCGGTGGCACCCCAAAGGCCACGGCAATCTCGCGCGCCGCCGCTTCCTTGGTCTTCTGAAACTCCATGTCCGAGGGTGAAAAGCCCATCGGCTTCCAGTCCAGCCCACCCTCAAGCAGCATCGGACGACCCGCATTGCGCGCGCCCTGGTGATGGCTCTCCATCTCGCTCACCAGCCGGTCGTATTGGTCCGGCGACATCGACCCCTGCCCCTCGCCACCCGAATACACAATCGCCCCCGAAGGCCGTGCGGCATTGTCCAGCAGCCCTTTGGACCACCGCGACGCCGAATTATGCACATCCACCGCCTGCGCCGCCGCCATCATCGGGCTCAGCCCGTAGTGATCGTCCTGCGGATGAAAGCTCTTCACATGACAGATCGCAGACAGCGGCCCGGTCACATCGAACCGATGCTTTTTCCCGCCCACGGCATACTCATAGCCCACCGGCCAGCCATCGCGCCCCGGCACCAAGGACATCCGGTCCGACCGCAACACATGCAGCTCCTGTGGAACTCCCGCCTCGCCGCCCACGGCCTCGAGATAGCCATCCCCCGACAACAACATCTGACCATAAAGCGACTCGAACAATTCCGCCCGCCCCTGCGCGGGATTGGGCGCCGCGATCAGCGCCAGAACCGGATGCACATCATAGCGCCGCTCGGCATCCTGCAACACCAATGGCAGCGCCGCCGCCGCCTCAGCGATCAGCTTGACCGCCCGAAACCCCACAGGATTGCCCGCAAAGCCCGTCCGCGTCAGCGAGCCTGTGTCGCGCGGGCTCCACGCCACACGCCCCGTTCCGGCCCAGGCCACCACAGGCCCCGTGGCACTTGCTTTGACCTCAGGCACTTCGGCCTGACCGCGTCGCAGAAAATCAAACACCATGCGCGTCTCGCTCCTTGCTTTGCTCCGGCCAGACCTCTCCGGTGACGGTAGGGTCACCCCGCGCCATCCGGCCCTCGTTCCGGTCGTCCCTGTAATTGTCGGCAGCCTCGGTGCCACCCCGTATCGTCGTTGAAACCAATCTACCCAAGCGGGGTTAAATCGACCCGACCAATGCGCACGGTGCCCCACGCAACACCCCGGGCAACACCCAGTGAAACACCCCGGGCAACACCCCTCACAGCGCCCTGATCTGCGGCCTGCGCCAGCCAGCAGCAGGCGCGATCATCAGATCGGTCAAGGCCCAGACCAGCGCATCGACCCTATCGGGTGACCCCTTGCCATCATATCCACGCTGCGACATCCGGCACATCTGGTCCTCAAGCGCATGCAGCCCTTTCAGATGCGCCACCCGCCCCTGCTCATACAAAGCCGCTACAGGCTCCGCCCGCGCCACCTTGCCGCGTGACGCATGCACCTTGGTCACAGGCACCATGGCATCGACCTGGCGCAACACAGCCTCGACCATATCACCGCCCTGATTGACCTCCGCCACCAGCCGGTCAGCGCCCCAGCGCTCCATCGCCGTGACAGCCGCACGCGCCCACCCGGCAGGCGACAGCCCCTGCACAGACGCATCCTCCAGAACCACGGCCCGCCAATCCTGCGGCGGGCCCTGCAATTGCGCGCCCACCACAATTATCCCGCATTCATCCGACCGACCGGTTCCGGTCACAGGCGGATCCACCGCCACGACAATCCGGTCAAATTCCGGCAGCTCCGCCACCCGGCACGCCTCGATCGCAGGCAAGGACCACAAAGCGCCCTCCACCTCCTCGAGCAAAATGCCGTCCAGTTCCTGCCGCCCCAGCGCCGTGCCCGCATAACGCGCGCGCACCTCCTCCAGAAACGATCCCGCCAGATTGGCCCGGTTCGCCTCGGTCGGCGCATGGGTCGACACCGTCGACGGGTTCGCCAATAGCGCCTTCAAAACCCCGACATTGCGCGGTGTCGTCGTCACGCATTGCTGCGGATGCTCGCCCAGCCGCAGCGCAAACTGTAACATGTCCCACGCCTCCTGGCCCCGTTTCCACTTGGCCAGTTCATCGACCCAGGCCGCGTCGAACTGTGGCCCGCGCAACCCCTCGGGGTCATGCGCCGAAAACGCCATCGCCTGCGCCCCGTTGGGCCAGGTCAGACAGCGCCGCGTCGCAGACCATTCAGGCCGCCGGTCAGGCGGTGAACACGCCATGATCCCGCTGTCGCCAAACACCATTACCTCGCGCACCTGATCCAGCGTCTCGCCCACGAGCGCCACCCGCCGCGCACGCCCGCGCGACATCGGCCTCGGCCCTTCGACCATGGACCGGACCCATTCGGCCCCCCCCCGCGTCTTGCCCGCGCCATGCCCGCCCATGATAACCCAGGACCGCCAATCCGCCTCGGGCGGCAATTGATGCGGCATCGCCCAAAACTCGAACAGATACGGGAGGGCCAAAAGCCCTCCCGTACTGAGATCACTCAGAAACCGCTCCCTCTCGGCAGCAGGTGCGGAGGCGACCAAGCCTGCACCCGACCTCAAGTCGAGCGACGTCAAGGTCGAGCGCGTAATCGCGGGCAATTCCGGCCCTGTCTCGCTTGTTTCGGTCAAGTAACGCCTCCGTCTCCTTGGCCTGCTTCAGCCAAAATCTAAGCTCAGCCAGTAGTTTACCAGCCTCCGTTGATGTTCCGACTTCCCCGGTCCGGACCCGTTTCATCAGGTCTTCCAAATCTGCTCTCAGATCATTCAGCGTGGCCTTGATACGATCTGCCTCAAGCCCAAGCTCTGACGATCCCTCGTCCGGGGTAATAAGTGTCATGCGTTCCGGTTGCTTTCCTTGGGATCCCCGCCCAATTCGACAAGGTCCACGCGCTTGCGTCGTGTCCCCTGCCCAGCAGGTTTCAATCTAGTCAAAACCGTTGAACAAAGCGCTATCGCCCCGCCCGCAAGGTGTTGCGCGGCATGGTCGCGTCGCGAAATACGCGCCGGATCAGCGACTTGTGGCGCCTACACAGCAGAGCACATCCCTGAGACCTGAAAATTAAAATACGCGCGGAGCAGGGCCTTCAGGCGCCGGGACAGCCAGCAACCAGCCCCCTTCCCGCCGCGCACCTGCCAACCTCAAAGACAACCGTCATCCTCGGGCTTGACCCGGGGATCTCTTGGCGTCGGAGAACCCCGGGTCAAGCCCGAGGATGACGCCTCCCTGACACCATCAGACCGTCCGACGCCTTACTGGTTCGCCCGCTCCAGAGCGCGGTACAAAGCCACGTTCCGATTGTGCTCTTCCAATGTCTCGGCAAACAAATGCCCATCCGACGGATCAAGCGTTCGCGCCACGAAAAAGATCAACTCGGACGCAGGCGGATTCAGCGCCGCCTCAATACTCGCCCGCCCCGGATTGGCGATCGGTGTCGGCGGCAATGCCGGAATAACATATGTGTTATAAGGCGTTGCAGTCCGAAGCTCAGACGCGCGAAGCCCACGGCCCAATACGCCTTCTCCACGCGTAATCCCGTAAATCACCGTCGGGTCGGTCTGCAATCGCATACCCCGGTTCAACCGGTTCACGAACACGCTCGCCACCGTCTCTCGCTCGGTCGGCAGACCGGTCTCTTTCTCGATGATCGACGCCAGGATCAACGCCTCCTCCGGCGTCTCCAACGGAACTGACGTGTCGCGCTCCGCCCAGGCCCGCGCCAGGATCACCTCCTGCGCGCGCTCCATCCGGTCCAGCACCGATTGACGGCTGTCGCCCACCGCGACCTCGTAGCTATCCGGTGCCAACGCCCCTTCGGCTGGCACCACCGCCACATCGCCCTCCAGAAGCTCGATCGCCTGCAAACCCTGCACGATCTGCCACGATGTCACCCCCTCTGCCACACCGACCCTGTAACGCGTGCCGATCTGTCCGCGGACCTCCGTGTAGGCCGCCGGCGTCTCTTGTGCGCCAGGCACAAACGTGGCGGCCTCGGCATAGCTCCCCGTCCCCGGATCAAGTTCGCGCACCTGTACGGACGTCCGCGTCACCCCGATCCTGTAGACCACCTCGGTGCCGCAGGTGCTCGCCCCGTCGCGCGTCACGATATCGACGATCTGCGACATCGACGCCGCCTCCGGCACCAGATACGAGCCGGCCTTGAGCTCCTGCGTCTTGTCGGAATAATCCGCGCCGATCCGCAACAATGCACCAGAAGACACCGCGCCCTGATCCTCGAGTTCCCGCGACAAAAGGCTGAAATTCGACCCCCGGTCGACCCTCAGGCAGATCGCCTCGTCCAAAGGTCCGGCAGCCGAATATTCCGACTGCCCCCACAGAACCACGCCAACGGCCAGAAAGATCGCCACAACCAGAAACGACAGCGCGTTCGACGCGATATGCCGCCACATCTCAGCTTACCTTTCGAAACAGAACGCTGGCGTTGGTGCCGCCAAAGCCGAACGAATTGCTCAGCGCCACGTCGATCTTGCGCGGCACCGATCCGTTGGCTGCCAGATCGACGCGTGTCTCAACCGCCAGATTATCCAGATTGATCGTCGGCGGCGCCACCTGATCGCGGATCGCAAGGATCGAGAAGATCGCCTCGATCGCGCCCGCAGCCCCCAGCAGATGCCCGGTCATCGACTTGGTCGACGACATGGTGACCTCACCCGCCGCATCCCCCATCATCCGCTCGACCGCGCCCAGCTCGATCACATCCGCCATGGTGCTCGTGCCATGCGCGTTGATATAATCGATATCCTTCGGCTCCAGCCCGGCCTTCTTGAGCGCCATCCGCATGCAGCGCTCCGCACCGTCGCCATCCTCGGAGGGTGCTGTGATGTGATAGGCGTCACCCGACAGACCGTAGCCAATCACCTCGGCATAAATCCTGGCGCCCCGCGCGATGGCGTGCTCATATTCCTCGAGCACGACAACGCCCGCACCCTCACCCATGACAAAGCCGTCCCGATCCGCATCAAAGGGCCGCGACGCCTTGGTCGGATCGTCGCCGCGCTTGGTGCTCAGCGCCTTGCAGGCATTGAATCCGGCAATCCCGATCTCGGAAATCGACGCCTCGGCCCCGCCCGCGATCATCACATCCGCATCGTCGTCGCGAATGATACGCGCTGCGTCGCCAATCGCATGCGCACCGGTGGAACAGGCCGACACCACCGAATGGTTCGGCCCGCGAAAGCCATAGCGAATCGACACCTGACCCGAGATCAGGTTGATAAGCGCGCCGGGCACAAAGAACGGCGACACGCGCCGCGGCCCCTTGTCGCGCAGCACCAGCGCCGTCTCGGCAATCGAATTCAGCCCGCCAATGCCCGATCCGATCAGAACGCCGGTGCGTTCCTGCGCGGCGCGGTCCGTCGGCTCCCACCCGGCATCGCGCACGGCCTGAACAGCCGCCGCAATTCCAAACAGAATGAACGTATCCACCTTGCGCTGCTCTTTTGGGGCCATCCAGTCGTCGGCGTTGAACGTGCCATCGGTTCCGTCGCCGCGCGGCACCTCGCAGGCATAGACCGTGGCCAGATGGCTCGCATCGAAATGCGTGATCGGCCCTGCGCCGGACTGCCCGCCAAGAATCCGCGACCAGCTTTCCTCGACCCCGCACGCCAATGGCGTGACCAGTCCCAATCCCGTGACAACGACTCTGCGCATCCTGCAGCCCTTTCGTTCTTATGTCCTGCTCTTAGCGCGTCCGCGCCCCAAGGGGCAAGACCGCCCGCGCAAGGCTCCGCCGATCCACGGCCTCACCCGCATGCAGGCCGCCACATGAGCCACAGACGCAAAAACGGCGCCCCCGACCCCGGGAACGCCGCTACATCGACAGGGCGCGCATGGCACCCGAAACGATCGATTACGCCTTCGTGATGAACGAGACCGCATCGCCGAACGTCTGGATGGTTTCCGCCGCATCATCCGGTATTTCGATGCCGAATTCCTCTTCGAAAGCCATCACAAGCTCGACTGTGTCGAGACTATCAGCGCCCAGATCGTCGATGAACGACGCATTGTCGGTCACCTTCGCTTCTTCGACACCCAGGTGTTCGACAACAATCTTTTTTACGCGGTCTGCGATGTCGCTCATGGTTGTGTATCCTCATGTTTGCAGGACGCTTCCGCCCGCTCTGGCCCTCGCCCCTTGCGGGAACGTCTGTCTGCCCTGTCGGGCTCTCTCTGGTCACCCACGTCGGCGCTGTGTCCGCCGTTCCGGGCTGTTGCGACCGGATGCAAAGCGTGCGTCCCCGGACGAATTCTGGTGCGCCCATAGCACATGGGCTGTCCGAGGCAAACGCTTTCGCCGTCCGCAATCGGCCACCCTCGTGCCTCGCTATAACATGGCCATGCCGCCGTTGACGTGCAAGGTCGTGCCGGTGACATAGCCCGCTTCCGGGCTCGCCAGATAGAGCACGGCGGCCGCAATTTCCGACGCCTCTCCCATGCGGCCCGCAGGCACCTGGGTCAGGATCGCGGCCTTCTGGTCTTCGCTCAGCTTGTCGGTCATCGCGGTGGTGATGAACCCGGGTGCCACCGCATTGACGGTGATCCCGCGGGTCGCGACCTCATAGGCAAGACTTTTGGACATACCCACCATACCAGCCTTCGCCGCGGCATAATTGGCCTGGCCCGGATTGCCCGTGGACCCCACGATGGACGAGATATTCACGATCCGCCCCCAGCGCGCCTTCATCATGCCGCGCAGCACGCCTTTGCATAGCCGAAACGTCGCCGTCAGATTGATGTCGATCACCGATTGCCATTCGTCGTCCGACATCCGCATGAACAGATTGTCGCGGGTGATGCCCGCATTGTTGACCAGAATATCGACGGATCCCATCGCCTGGGCGGCCTGTCTGGGCAGAGCATTCACCGCCTCGGCATCGCTCAGATTGCACGCCAGCACATGCGCGCGGCTCCCAAGCTCCGCCGCAAGCGCCTCCAGCGGCTCAACCCGCGTGCCCGACAGGCCCACTACCGCTCCGGCCTTGTGAAGGCTACGTGCAATCTCACCGCCAATTCCCCCCGAGGCCCCCGTGACCAGCGCCGTCTTCCCCGTCAGATCGAACATGCCCGTACCCTCTCATTCCCGAAACCCGAATTCTTTCAAAGAATTCGCCCCGGAATTTTTCAAAAATTCCGCGTCACCGCGCGACAAGCGCCCGCACATCATCGGGCGTGCCCACCGCCGCGCAGGCAATCTCCCGGTCGATGCGCCGCACCATCCCGCTCAGCGCCTTGCCTGCCCCGATCTCCCACATCTCGCGCACGCCTTGCCCCACCATCCACAGCACCGACTCGCGCCAGCGCACAGCCCCCGTCACTTGGCTGACCAGAAGCGCGCGGATGACGTCAGGATCGCTCACCGCCTCGGCCCGCACATTCGCCACCAATGGCACGACAGGAACGCCGATCTGCACATCCGCCAGCGCCGCCTGCATGGCCTCCGCAGCAGGCGCCATCAAGGCACAGTGAAACGGCGCGCTCACCGGCAAAAGCAGCGCCCGCTTGGCCCCCTTGGCCCTGGCAATCTCCACTGCACGCTCGACCGCCGCCCTGTGCCCGGATACAACCACCTGCGCAGGGTCGTTGTCGTTGGCCGCCTCGCACACAGCACCTTGCGCCGCCTCGGACGCCACCGCGCGCACATCCTCCAGCCCCAATCCCAGAACAGCCGCCATGGCCCCTTCACCCACCGGCACAGCCGCCTGCATCGCGCGCCCCCGAATGCGCAACAGCCGCGCACAATCGGCGATGCCCAAGGACCCCGCCGCAGCCAGCGCCGAATATTCCCCCAAAGAATGCCCCGCAACAAACGCCGCATCCGACACGCTGAACCCCTCCGACTCCAGCGCACGCAAAGCCGCCAAAGACGTGGCCATCAACGCAGGCTGCGCATTCTCGGTCAGCGTCAGCGCCTCGGCCTCGCCTTCCCAGATCAGAGCGCTCAAACGCTCTCCCAGGGCCTCGTCGACCTCGTCGAACACCGCCATTGCCGCCGGATACGCCTCCGCCAGGGCCCGCCCCATCCCAATCGCTTGCGCGCCTTGGCCTGGAAAAATTAACGCTCGGCTCATGTCGCCCCCCTTGTCGCTCTGGCGATGTTGCTACCGGACACACGCGACCTGTGCAACGGCGCGTATAGCCGGGGCTTCAAAAGCCTCCACACCCCGCTAGACTCGATCCACAGGACCAAAGGACACCGCATGCTGCGCAACGCCCCCGACCGCTACGGCGCGGTGACCAAGACGTTTCACTGGCTCACCGCCGTGCTGATCGTCGCGGTGATTCCCCTCGGCGTGCTGGCCGACGGCGCGCCCTATGACACCAACGCGGATCTCGCGCGCAAGGTCTGGCTCTTTTCCGCGCATAAAACTGTCGGCGTGACGATCTTCGCCACAGCCCTGCTGCGCATCCTCTGGGCCCTGACCCAGACCAAACCCGCGCCCCTGCACCCCGACCGCAAGACCGAGACGCTGCTGGCCAACACCGTGCATTGGCTGCTTTACGGCTCACTGGTGCTGGTGCCGCTGACCGGATGGATCACCCACGCCGCCCAGACGGGCTTTGCGCCGATCTGGTGGTCATTGGGTCAATCGCTGCCCTTCGTTCCAAAATCCCAAAGCCTTGCCAGCAGCACCGCAACCTTGCACATGATCTTCGAGCGGGTGATGGCGCTCAGCATCGCGCTGCACATCCTGGGCGCGCTCAAACACCGCCTGATCGACCACGACGCCACGCTGGCGCGCATCTGGATCGGACAGGCACGTGCCGGCTCCCGCACCACGCAGCGCAGCAAAACGCGCGCTTTGGCTCTGGCCCTGTTCGTCTGGGGGGTCGCACTGGGTCTGGGTGGCGCGCTCGGGCTCTTTGCGCAAACCCGTGCTCTGGTGCCCGTGGCGACGCTGGAGCCGGTCAATTCCGGCTGGCAGGTCACCGATGGCGCACTCACCCTCACCATCACACAGTTCGAAAACGAGATTACCGGCAGTTTCACGGAATGGACCGCCGACATCCGCTACGATCCGATGCCCGCACCCAAACCTTCGGGCACGGTCTCCGTGCGGATCGCCACAGCATCCCTGATGCTGGGAACCGTGACCGATCAGGCGCTTGGCCCCGATTTTCTGGCGCCCGCTCAATTCCCGACCGCGACCTATGATGCACAGATCATGCGGGTCGCCGATGGCTACGAGGCCCGCGGCACGTTGTCGTTGCGCGGCACGCAGGTGCCCGTCACCTTCCCCTTCGCGCTGCGGGTCAATAATGATCGGGCCGAGATGCTGGGCCGTCTGACGCTGGACCGCCGCGATTTCGGCATCGGCGCAACCATGACGGACGCGGCCAACCTCGGGTTCGACGTGGCGCTCGTGATCGCGCTGAACGCCGTCCGCGTACCGCAGGACTAAGGCGCCCTCGGATACCGGATCAGCCCGTCACCGGATCAGCCGCGCGGCTTGGCAGGCGTGCGCTTGGGCAACACGAACAGGAACCCGGCCACCAGCAGGAACAGCGACAGTCCCAGCTTGATCAGCAACAATTCCGCATCCCAGGCCGACCCCGGCACCAGCCACATGCCAAGCGCCGCCATCAACAGCGTCACGCCGGTGATCTGGCTCAGGATACGCACAGGTGCGACAGGAAGAAGCTGCGGGCCATCGGTTGTCTGCATGGTCATGGGGCTATCCTCTTTCAGCATGTCTCGGTTACATTAACCATCGCCTTTCAACGCGTCAGGATTGCGGCGCGCCTGGGAAAATTCCGCGACACGCGGCCCAGATTGTGCCGTCTTTGATCACCGGCGGGCGGGCGGCATACCGCAGACTTGCAGCGCCCCGCAATCCATGTATATCAGGCGTTCCTTTCGCGAGTCGATGCACCCGCGTATCCCTCGTGGACAGGTGCGGAAGGATCACCGCCTGTCCTTTGAAATACGCCCATATATACAGATGGAGAGCACATGCCGCTTTATGAGCATGTTTTCATTTCCCGTCAGGACCTGTCGAACACGCAGGCCGAGGGATTGATAGAACATTTCGGAACCGTCCTTGCCGACAACGGCGGCAAACTCGTCGAGCACGAGTATTGGGGCGTCAAGACGATGGCCTACAAGATCAACAAGAACCGCAAGGGGCATTACGCCTTCATGCGCACCGACGCACCCGCGCCCGCCATTCAGGAGATGGAGCGTCTGATGCGCCTGCACGACGACGTGATGCGCATCCTGACCATCAAGGTCGATGCCCACGCCGAGGGCCCCTCGGTCCAGATGCAAAAGCGCGATGAGCGCGAAGGCCGTGGCGAACGCCGCGAACGCCGTTGATCCAGAGCTTGAAGAAAGGACGCTAACACATGGCCACCAAACCATTTTTCCGCCGCCGCAAAGTCTGCCCCTTCTCGGGCGACAACGCGCCCAAGATCGACTATAAGGACACGCGCCTGCTGCAGCGCTATATATCCGAGCGTGGCAAGATCGTGCCGTCGCGCATCACCGCCGTCTCGGCGAAAAAGCAGCGTGAGCTGGCCCGTGCCATCAAGCGCGCCCGCTTTCTCGCCCTGCTGCCCTACGCCGTGAAATAAGGAGACCTGACAATGCAAGTGATCCTTTTGGAACGCGTGGCCAAGCTGGGCCAGATGGGCGACGTGGTCGACGTCAAACCCGGCTTCGCCCGCAACTATCTTCTGTTGCAAGGCAAGGCGCTCAGCGCAAGCCAGGCCAATATCGACGCATTCGCGGCGCAGAAATCGCAGCTCGAAGCGCGCAACCTCGAGACCCGCAAGGAAGCCGAGGAAATGGGTGACCGTCTTGGTGGCGAGACGTTCATCGTGATTCGTCAGGCATCGGACGGCGGCTCGCTCTATGGCTCCGTCACCACCCGTGACGCCTCCGATGCCGCCACCGCGGCGGGCTTCAGCATCGACCGCAAGCAGATCGTCATCACCACGCCGATCAAGGAGCTGGGCCTGCACGACCTGATGGTCACCCTGCACCCCGAAGTCGAAGTGACGATCTCGCTCAACGTCGCACGCTCGCCCGAAGAGGCCGAATTGCAGGCCACCGGCAAGTCGATTCAGGAACTTGCAGCCGAGGAAGAGGCAGCCGCCGATTTCGAGATTGCAGAGCTGTTCGACGACATCGGTGCCGCCGCGTCCGAGGACGACGATCTGGCCCCCGCCGCCGAAGCGTCCGACGACAAGGCGGACGACGACGCCACGACCTGAGCCGTCGATCCGCACAGATCACAAAGCCGCGCAGTCACCTGCGCGGCTTTTTTTATATCTGCCACTCTTTCCAGCAGATGCGCAAACGGGTCAGCATTCAAGGCATTGCCAAAGAAAAAGGCCGCCCCCAAAAAAAGGAACGGCCTCACTCTGTGTATGCCGGCCTATAGATCAGGCTGCGGTATCGTCCTCTTCCAGCGCCTCGACGGCGGCCTGCAAATCGTCCTTGCTGACCTCCTTGTCGGTCACCGCTGCCAGCTCAACGATATAATCCACGACCTTGTCCTCGAAGATCGGCGCGCGCATCTGCTGCTGCATCTGCTGGTTTTTCTGCACAAATTCAAAGAACTGACGCTCCTGACCGGGATATTGCCGCGCCTGGTTCATGATCGCCTGCGTCATCTCGGCATCGGTCACCTCGACCTCGGCCTTCTGACCCAGGTCGGCCAACAAAAGCCCCAGACGCACCCGGCGCCTGGCCAGGGCGATATGCTCGTCGGTCGGCGTGATCTCGGGGTGATCGTGGCCTTCGACCTCCGGATTCTCCTCGTGCCACAGCTGATGCGCGATCTGGCCTGCCTCTGCATCCAGCAGCGTCGGCGGCAGATCGAACGACACCAGCCCATCCAGCTGATCGAGCAGCGCCCGCTTCATTACGGCGCGCGCGGCACCGGAATATTCCGCCTCCAGCCGCTCGGCGATCTGCGCCTTGAGCCCGGCCAGATCCTCGGCACCGAATTTCTGGGCCAAGGCGTCGTCGATCTCGGCCACCTTGGGGGCCTTCACGGCCTTGATCTTGCAATCGAAGACCGCATCTTTGCCCGCCAGATGCGGTGCCTGATATTCATCGGGGAACGATACCTTGACAGCCTTTTCGTCGCCCACGGACACGCCGACCAGCTGCTCCTCAAAGCCGGGGATGAATGAATTCGACCCCAGCGTCAGCGGATAATCCTCGGCAGCACCACCTTCGAACGGCTCACCGTCGATCTTGCCCAGAAAGTCGATGACCACCTGATCGCCGTCCACCGACGCGCCGTCCTTGTCCTCAAAGTCCTGCGCCGTCTCGGCAAGGTTCGTCAGCGCCTCGTCGACCGAAGAATCGTCGGCCTTGACCACCATCCGCTCCAGCGTGACCGAGCTCAGATCCACCTCGGGCACATCGGGCAGCGCCTCGTAGGACATCTGCACCTCGACGTCGTCGCCCTCTTTCCAGTCCTCGTTGGTCATCTTGACCTCGGGCTGAAGCGCCGGGCGGTCGCCGCTGTCCTCGAAATGCTTCGACATCGCGCCGTCGATGCTTTCCTGCATCGCTTCGCCCACAAGGCGCTGGCCGAACTGCCGGCGCAGCAGCGGCATCGGCACCTTGCCCTTGCGAAAGCCCTTCATCTCGACCTCGGGTTGCGCCTCGGTCAGCTTTTCCACCACCTTTGCGTCCAGCTCAGCGGCCGTCACGGTGATGGCATAGCTGCGTTTCAAACCTTCGTTCAGGGTCTCGGTGACCTGCATATGATGTTCCCTCATCTGTCATCGGGGCCCGCTCGGAGCCAGCCTTGGCGCGCGCCTCGCGCGGGCAAAATCAGACGCCCTTCTAGGGGCGCGCTTATGCCTGTGCAAGCAAGAAAGCAAGCGGCGCGCCGCGATGAAACCCCAGCCGGGTCACGCTTTTGCCCCGATGCGCGCCCCGAAAGGCCCACAAAGCGCATGCCCTGTCAAAAACACCGGGACAAAATGTCCGTTTGCATGCTCTGGACGCTGGCAGAAAGCCAGAACACGATCTCCGGCGGCGCGATCCTGGACGGGGTCACGCAGGGCGACGGCTCAGATTTGATGGGCGAAAGCATAACGCTCAATTCCAACGCCTGGGAAACCGTCAACGTCTCGGATGGCGGCACGGACGAGACCTTTTCCGACAGCGACGGCGATCAGGTGCTGGACCACGATCAGACGCTCTGTGAAGCCGGTTTCACCAGCGGCACGCGGATCGCGGCAGGCCACCTGATCGGCCTCGGCGCAGAGCCTTGTCCAGCCCCCAGGCCCCGTCCGCTATTACCATCTGCTGTTCGAGCGCCATGAGATTCTGCGCTCCGAAGGGCTGCTCAGCGAGAGCTTCCCGCCGGGAGACGAGGCGCTGGGGCTTTTGTCGCCTTACGTGCGCGCGCATCTTGCCGCACGCTGCGCCAGCCACACCCGCCCGATGCCCGCCCGCCCGCAAGTGCGCCGCCACGAGGTCGCAGCGCTGGCCGCGCAGGTCCCGTCCGTTCGATCGCCCGACACGGAAAGACGGGCGCACGCAGCCCGAACGCGCAGCCCGACACGTCCATCACGCGCCGTCCCTCAGACACCGCTTGCGTCCTTGACGGTCTTTCAACTGCGTTTGAGATGTTTGGCAACGCATGATAGACGTTACGTATTGCGCAGACACCACAGGATGCGCACGCAGGATAGGACGGCCGCATGCTGAGCAAGCCCTTTCTGACGACACATGACGTCCCTGAATTGCCGGAGGTCCGGGAACGCACGTTTCGGACATGGGATCACGACAGGGATCTGCGCGCGGTCGGACCGGGGCGGGACTTCCGCGTTGCCATCACAGATCCGGAGGCGTTCTTCAACGATCACGCGACCCGCGATCCCGGCAGGGCGGGCACAACCTCCGGCGACGGTTCTTGATCCCCGCACCGGGTGCCCGGACTGCGTCGATCCGGCTACAAAACATCCCGCACCGCACGCCATCGGGGCGCTGCGTTCCGGATGTACGCCACACAAACGAAAGGGCGATATCGTGACCGAGGCGCTTCAGGGCTATATTTTTTACGAATTTGCCGCCTTGCTAGTGCTGGCTGCGGGCGTTGGCTTTGTCGGGCTGATGTTGCGCCAGCCGCTGATCGTGAGCTTCATTGCGGTGGGCATCGTCGCGGGCCCGTCGGTGCTGGATATCGCGCGGTCGGATGAACAGATCGACCTGCTGGCGGAACTCGGCATCGCGGTTTTGTTGTTTCTTGTGGGGCTGAAGCTTGATTTCAACCTTGTGCGCACGCTGGGTCCGGTGGCGCTTGTCACGGGTCTGGGGCAGGTGATCTTCACAACGGTTTTCGGATTCGGCATCGGGCTGGCGCTTGGCCTTGATCCGTTGACGGCCTTCTACGTCGCCATAGCACTGACGTTTTCATCCACCATCATCATCGTCAAACTGCTGTCGGACAAGCGCGAGATCGACTCGTTGCATGGCCGCATCGCCCTTGGCTTTCTGATCGTGCAGGATGTGGTCGTCGTGGTCGCCATGATTGTGCTGTCGGCCATCAGTGTCGGCAGCGCGGGCGACGGCGCGCTGACGGATGTTCTTGCGGTGCTCGGCTACGGTCTGCTCATGCTCGGCTTTGTCGCTGTATTCATCCGCTATGCGGCCAACCCGCTGGTGGACCGCTTGTCGCAAGCGCCGGAACTGTTGGTATCCTTTGCCATCGGCTGGGCAGCACTGCTGGCGGCAGTCGGGCACTACCTCGGTTTCGGCAAGGAACTGGGAGGTCTTCTGGCCGGCGTGTCGCTGGCCTCCACCCCCTACCGCGAGGCGATCGCGGCGCGTCTGGCCAGCCTGCGCGACTTCCTGCTGCTGTTTTTCTTCATCGCACTCGGCGCCTCGCTTGACATGTCGGTTCTGGGCGCAAGCGTCGGCCCCGCCATCGTCCTGTCGCTGTTTGTGCTGATCGGCAATCCGCTGATCGTTCTGATCATCATGATCTACATGGGCTACCGCAAACGCACCGGGTTCCTTGCAGGCCTCACGGTGGCGCAGATCAGCGAGTTTTCCCTGATCTTCATGGCGATGGGCGTCACAATCGGCCATGTCACCGATCAGGCGCTGGGGCTGGTGACGCTGGTGGGTCTGATCACCATCGCGGCCTCAACCTACATGATCACCTACTCGCACCAGATCTACGACCGGATGGAGCCGCTTTTGCGCGTCTTCGACAGGGTCACATCCGCGACCCCGCGAGAGGATGCGCCCTCCAATGCGGACAAGCATGACGTGATCCTGTTTGGTCTCGGGCGCTATGGCCTTGGGATTGCGGGCGCCCTGCGCGAGGCAGGCTGGAACGTGCTTGGCGTTGACTTCAGCCCCGAGGCGATCCGCCATGCCCGCGCCGGTGGCTATGACGTCATCTTCGGCGATGCGACCGACCCCGAGTTTCTGGCGCATCTGCCGCTTGGGTCTGCGAAATGGCTGGTCATGGCTGTGCCCGAGCATGATACCGGCCTGACCCATGACGACCCGCGTCGCGGCTTGCTCCGGGCGGTGCGCGACCTGGGCTACAAGGGCCGCGTGGCGGTTGCGGCGCACCGCGAACAGACCGCGGCGGAGCTGACCCGCGCCAAGGCGGACATTGTGCTGATGCCCTACCGGGATGCGGCGATTGCTGCGGCGCGCATGATCCTGAACAACGAGGTCGCGCCCGCCGTGGCGATGGAGGATGCCGACGGGCAAAAGGAGTTGAGCGTGTGACCGTGACCCGGAAGGCCGTTCCGACGCCGGCACGCCCGCTGCGCAAGGTTCTGGCCGTCGCCGAAGGATCGCACGATGCCGCCACGCTGGCGACGGCTGCCGCGTTCGCCACGCAGCACGGCGCGGCGCTGTCGGTTCTCGCCTGCCTGGAGCCGCCATCCGACATGGATCGTCTTGCGCGCTCGACCGGTCTGCCCGCCGCCCGGATGACCGAAAGCCTCGTCGAAATCCGCCACGCGGCACTGGTCGATCTGGCCCTGCAGACCGGGCTGATCGAGGCCGCGGACGTCCACGTGGCCCTGGGCAAACCCTTTCTGGAAATCAGCAGGTATGTCGCGGCCAACGCCGTCGATCTGGTCGTGAAGGCAGCCGAGGGGCTGACCGGGTCGGGCCGGTTCCTGTTCGCCAGCACCGATCAGCATCTTGTGCGCAAATGCCCCTGCGACGTCTGGCTGCGTCTGCCGGCGGCCCCGCATCCGCCCAGGACCATCCTAGCCGCAGTCGATGTCGACGATTGGGATGCACGCGAACCCGCGACGCTGGCGGCGCTCAACCGCAAGATCATCGAGACCGCCCTGCGCCTCGCTTCCGGCCCCGGCACCATCGTGCATGTCCTGCACGCATGGGATGCGCCGGGCGAAGGTCTCGTGGGCATGTTCGCGCCCGGATCGGACGGGCAGATCGCGGCGCAAAGCTATGTTGCCGACGTGCAGGGCGCGCATACCGCGTCGCTCGACCGTCTGATCGCGCCTTACCGCGCGCAGATCGCGGCGACAGGCGGACCGGTGCTTCGGTCGCGGCTTGGCAAGGGGGCGGTCCGGTCGGTCATTGCCGAACAAGCCGACAACCTGGGTGCGGATATTCTGGTTATGGGCACGGTGGCTCGGACCGGGATCAGCGGCATCCTGATCGGCAACACCGCCGAGGACATCCTGAACACCGTCAACTGTTCGGTCATGACGGTAAAGCCCGAGGGGTTCGTGAGCCCGCTGAATTTCAAGGCCTGACCACCCCGCGCACGGATTGCGCGCTCTCAACCCCCGCGCAAGGATTGCGCGTTCTAAATCCCGCGCCTTCGTGATAGAAAAATCGCAGCACTGCACAGGGACGCGCGCATTTGGTCTTTGCCAAAACCGCTTCGATATGCGCATGGCTGTTCGGGGTTCCGGCGCGCCGTCATGCGTGCCGGCGCGCCGGCTCACAAATTCGACCCCATTCGCAGAACCAATGGCCGCCAAGTATCATGCAGTTCAAATGCCCCTGACCAAATCCGACGTCTTGACCATTTCTTTGATCAAAAGGGTGAAGGACCGATCAGATCAATCAGCGCAACAAATCTCTGCGAATGAAGTCTTCAATCCAGACCCACGAGACCTGCCGTCAGATCCCAGAGGTCACGCGATCGCGCCCTATCTGTCGCCTTTTCGGACAGCCCCTGCGAAAAGGCCTTGCGCCCTTCGCGCTGGCGATTGCCCCAGCTCCAATGCTCGCCCGAGGCTGCAAAGGCCGGATCGGCGACCACCTGTGCGACGCGTTCGCCCGACAGCGGTTGAGACACGTATCCCTTGGTGATGTTCTTCTGAAACCACGGAAACACCTTTTGAAACAGCGGCGGCGCGTTGCGGAACAGGGGCGTGTCGGCCACGCAGCCGGGATAGAGCGTGCTGAACACGATGCCGGTGTCGTCGTGGAACCGCGTATGCAGCTCGCGGCTCATCATCATGGTGCACAGCTTGCTGTCTTTGTAGGCCTTGCCCGCCTTGAACGGCTTGCCGTCGATCATGGCTGTGGGGGCCTTGAACCCGTCTTTCAGCCCCTGAAACTCGCCAAGATCGGCGGGGGCCGGAATCGGCACCTTGCCGCCGAATTCTTCGGAATTGGCGGTGACCGTGCCCAGCGTGATCAGGCGCGGGGCCGCGGATTTCCGCAAATCCTCCAGCATAAGATTGGCCAGCAGGAAATGACCAAAATAATTGGTCGCCACGCTGATCTCATAACCCTCGGGCGAGCGCGCCGGTGACTTGAGCAGCGGAAGATAGACCGCCGCATTGCACACCAGCGCGTCCAGCGGGCGTCCCTGCGCGCGAAACGCCGCATGAAAGGCCCGCACGCTGTCCAGCGATCCAAGGTCGATATGGGCGATCTCATAGGATCCAGACGCCATATCCAGCGCGCGTGCCGCCGCTTCGGCCTTGGCCACGTCGCGGCACGCCATGACCACATGCCAGCCGCGCGTGATCAGGGCGTTCGCCGTATGCAGCCCGACGCCCGACGAGGCGCCGGTCACAATGGCAAGAGGTTGGTTCGCTTGAATCATGTTTCGCAATCTCGACTGTTGGCCGAAACATGCTGAATGTTCCGGGGTTTGGTCGTTTCGAGAGACGACGTTTTGGAAAGTGGCCGGATCGGGCCTGCGCTCATTTCCGGGGCTGTCATTGTGTCCTTAGTAATGAATGTTTTGAACTGCAGAGGCAAGCGCCGACAGGATCGTGCAAATCCGGCCGCCCCGCAGTCCTACGAGAGTGTCCGACGAGAGTGTCCGACGAGAGATCTGGCTGGCCAGAAAGCAACAGTTAACCTGCGGAAAAGCGCATGCCGGTCATTGCGCACCTCCACGGGTCTCCAGCGCCCAGAACAGGATCGCGATGGCATCGGCCTCGTTGTCGTCGGCGGGACTGAAGCCGCGCGCCCGGGCGGCGGCGATCATGGCGTCCTTATTGGCGTTACCCTTGCCGGTTGCGAACCGCTTGATGGTGCCAACCGGGACACCCTCGTAAGGCACGCCGCGCAGCTCAGCCCATGCGGTCAGCGTGGCCATCAGCCCGCCGTAGACATGGGCCGCGTCGGTGCCCGCATGGCGACGGACTTCCTCGAACCAGATGGCGGCGATGGGTCCGGACAGACCCTCCAATTCACCCAGCCAGTTCGTGAAGCGCAGGTATCGCATCCCACCGCCGGTGTTTGAAGCTCCTATATCTGTCAAGGACTGGATGACGCGGATGGCGAGACGCAAAGATGGCGATAAATTTCGCGCACGATGTAGCGTTTGATGCAGCGCACTATCTCGCGCCGTGTTTTGC
>Ga0307981_1001455_pt1 | contig 21164 bp, 22 predicted proteins | sample OrgLakmetagen987_FD_201849 | JGI IMG/M metagenome (GOLD analysis project Ga0307981, IMG submission 201849) | Saline water microbial communities from Organic Lake, Antarctica - #987 | ecosystem: Environmental > Aquatic > Non-marine Saline and Alkaline > Saline | place: Antarctica: Organic Lake... | reverse complement strand
TCCGTGCTCTTCATGGCCGGCAACAGCTTCGGATCAGACGGCCCGGCGCTGGGGGCTGAACTCCTGTGCGGGATCGAACCGGAGGTGATCGTGCGCGCCAAGATCCGATCGATCCTCATCGTGGCATCCCCGCTCGTGGTCATCGGCCCGGTGCTGGCAGCCTCGCTCACCGATGGCTGGGGCTACCTGCCCGCCGGCATCGCAGTCGGTGTCGCCGGGCTGGTGTCGGGGACCGCAGGTGCGATCGTGCAGGCCACCTTCGTACCGGTGGCCATCCCGGAGAGCGACAACCCGTTGGCATCGGGTGACACCGGAAACGGCGTGCTGGCGGCGCTCGTGTTGATCCTGGTGGTCACCGCGCTGAGTGTCGTGACGCTGCCGTTCGTGATCGTGCTGTTCCTCGCAGTCGCGACGGAGTCGGTGGTGTTCGTCTCGCTCGCTGCGGTCGTGTCGGTCGGCGGCGCCGTGCTCGTCCTCCGACTCGCCGGCAAGGTGGCGACGCGTCGATGGCGCGATCACGAGCCCGAGATCCATACCGCGCTGATCCCGTCACGCTGACACGACAGCGCGACCCACGACGTCAGCTGTCGAGCCACACTCCGGCGTCGGGCGACAACGCCGTCGGGTGTTCGTGCTGGGTCGGGTCCGATGCCACGAGCACCCGTCCCTCCGGCATCGGCACGGGCTCGTCACCCATGTTGATCACGACCTGCACGCCTTCTCCTCGGCGGATGTGGAGGACACCGGCCGGGGAATCGGCGATCTCCCATTCGTCGACCCCCACCAGGAGTTCGCGGCGCACCCGCATGGCGGTGCGATACAGCTCGAGCGTCGACGCCGGATCACCGTCCTGCTCCGATGCCGCGAGTTCACCGAACACCGACGGCTGCGGAAGCCAGGCATCGCCGGACCCGAATCCGAACGAGGGCCCGTCGGCGGTCCACGGGATCGGGACGCGGCATCCGTCGCGCCCCTTGCGCTTGCCGCCCGAGTCGGTCCACACCGGATCGTCGAGGACTTCGGGTGCGAGGTCCCACACTTCGGGCAGACCGAGTTCCTCACCCTGGTACACGTACGCCGACCCGGGCAGTCCGAGCGTCACGAGCGCAGCGGCCCGGGCTCGACGCTGCCCGCGGTCGACGTCGAGGGCGTCGTGCGGGCCGTCGAGCAGCCAGGCCTGGCTGTCGGTGCCGATCGGAAGCCCGTAGCGGGTTGAGTGACGGACGACATCGTGATTCGACAGGACCCACGTGGGGTGCGACCCGACGCCCGCAGCCGCGGTCAGCGAATCGACGATGATCTTCGCGAAGGCATCCGCATCCCATTCGGCCTCGAGCAGGTCGAAGTCGAACGCCTGGTGGTACTCGTCGGGACGGAGGTACCGGGCGCGGCGGTCACTGCGGACCCATGCCTCGGCGACCATCATCGTGTCGTCGTACTCGTCGAGGATCCGGCGCCAACCTCGAACGATCGGATGGATCTCGTCACGGTCCCAGAACGGGTGGTCCTCGGTCCACGATCGGCCGTCGCGGCGCGAACGTGTACCCAGGTCGGGGTATCCGGGCTGCTTGACCAGCGAGTGGGCGACGTCGACCCGGAATCCGGCCGCGCCCCGGTCCAACCAGAACCGCATCACGGCGTCGAGCTCGCCGGCGACCTCCGGGTTCTCCCAGTTCACGTCGGGCTGCGACGTGTCGAACAGGTGGAGGTACCACTGACCGGGTGATCCATCGGCCTCGGTCACCCGGGTCCAGGCGGGCCCGCCGAAGACCGATCCCCAGTCGTTCGGTGCTTCGGATCCGTCGTCGCCGCGACCTGGCAGGAAGTGGAACCGGTCGCGGGCAGGTGAGCCCGGTTCCGAGGCGAGTGCCTCGACGAACCAGCGGTGATCCGACGACAGATGATTCGGCACGAGGTCGACGATGATCCGGATGCCGTGATCACGGGCCTCGGCGATGAACGCTTCGGCATCGGCCGTCGTGCCGAATGCGTCGTTGATCTCTCGGTAGTCGGCCACGTCGTAGCCGCCGTCGTGCAAGGGTGACCGGTACCACGGGTTGACCCAGATGGCATCGACGCCGAGCGACGCGAGATACGGCAGCCGGGCGCGCATGCCGGTGATGTCACCCGTTCCGTCGCCGTTGCCGTCGGCAAACGATCGAACGTAGATCTGGTAGACGACGGCGTGTCGCCACCACTCGATGGTTCCGGCGTCGGTGGGCATCTTGTTCATGTTCGGTCTCCGAGTGGTGATGGCGGCGATGTTGCCGGGTCGGCCGGGATCGTCGTCGCAGCGTGCGATGGAGGGGACGGTGAGCGGTCTGCGAGCACGGTGACCGATGCACCGACGGCGATGATGCCGGGTTCGACGACGATGCCGCCGACTCCCAGGAAGGTATCCCGCTCAGTGTTGATGGTCGTGAGGACCTCGAGGGCGCGATCCAATCCGGCTTGGGGGCGGGTCACCATCACGCACCGGTCGATCTGCTTCACGACGTCGACGCGTGCCTCGCCGAGTGCGATCCGTCGACCGACGAGATCATCTTCACCCGCTTCGTCGACGATCACGTTCGTCCGGAACCTCCGACGATCCCAGTCCCGCAGCGTCGGGACCGACACGATCGACACGCGAGTCCGACCGGAGTCGTGGAACGCTCCTCCCGGCCCCTGCCAGCTCACCCAGTCGGCATCGCGCTCGACGTCGAGTGGCGCCTCGTAGGTTCCACCCACTTCGAGGGAATGTTCGCCAGCCGAGCGGATCTCCACGGATCGACCGAGCCAGTGCGACACCTCGTCGTGTGCGTCTTCGCCGATCTCGCGTCCATCGGGCAGCGTGATCACCAGCTCGCCGTCCACGATGCGCGCTGACGCGAAGAGCAACTCGGGGGCACGTCGCCCGGTGAGGGTGTTCCCGGTCTCGACATCGAAGATCGACCAACCGCGATCACCGGCGATCCCGAGATCGGTCACCTCGGCGTCGAGCAACATCTCGCCACCCATCGACTTCACCGGAAACCGCCAGATCTGCGTGACGCGCATCGCCGCAACGTAGTGGCCGCACGGTGTGCTCAGAGCGTCAACGAACGCGACGTGCTGACCGTGGCGAAGCCGTGCTGCACGTAGAGGGCAGCAGCCGACTGGTTCGAGGTGTAGTGGTCGACCTGCGCCTCGACACATCCGACGGAACGTCCCCAGTCGACGAAGGCTTCGATCAGGTCGCTGGCGACACCTCGTCGGCGGTCCGACTCCACGACGAAGATGCTGCGGAGCACTGCATAGCTGACGGGACGACGAGTGGGAGCTGCACGGGCCACGTAGGCCACGAGGTGTCCCACCGGCTGACCGTCGCCGCGCGACGCAACGAGCACGAGGCAGTCGTCGGCGTCGATGAGTCGCTCGAAGTCGCCTCGTCCGGACTCCTCCGGCCACGCCGGATCGACGTTGACATCGTTCGGCATTGCGTCGACGGCGAACAGCGCTGTCTCGAACTCGACCAGTGCGTCGAGGTGGGCGTTCGTCGCACGACCGACGATGAAGGTGCCGGTGTGCGGACGTGTTGCGCCGACGCCGGATGAGCCTCTCCCCGTCATGGCTGCGACGATACCCGTCCCATCATCACGGGCACGTCGATGTCGGCGTCTCCAGAAATTGCGGACCGAGCAAACCGGTCGTTTGGCTACCTTCGCGCCATGCCGACGGCTGGCACGACATGCACCAGCATGCTCATCTGGCCGACGACTGACCTGGCTGCTTGGGCGCCGAACCGTCCCGAGCGGTACTCTCGTCGCCATGGACGACAACACCGTCAGCGACGAAACCACCGACACCGCCGCGACCGACGAGGCCGACCTCGTCGAGGAACTGCTCGTGGAGGAGATCTCGATCGACGGGATGTGCGGCGTCTACTGACGTCTCGCAGCTGCCTTTCGCGTGCTCGACTCCTCCCTCGACCTGCACCCTCAGGTCGCGCTGCGCCCCGAACCATTCGGAGCACTCGCCTACCACTACGACACGCGCAAGCTGGTCTTCCTGAAACACCCCGACATGGTGCGTGTCGTCCGAGTCCTCGGTGACCACGAAACCGTCGCCGACGCCCTGACCGCCTGCGACATCGACGAACGCCGCTGGCCCTCGTTCGACAAGGCACTCACCTCGCTCTACGAATCGGAGATGCTCCATGACCGTGCTCGATAACTCTCCATCGCCGACGAGTGGGCCCGCTGCACTCGTCGAGCAACTCAAGGGTGGGCTCGACGCACCGATCTGTCTCACCTGGGAACTCACCTACGCCTGCAACCTCGAGTGCGTCCACTGCTTGTCGTCGTCGGGACGTCGCGATCCACGCGAGTTGGACACCGACGAGGCCAAGGCGGTCCTCGACGAGCTCCACGACCTCCAGGTGTTCTACATCAACATCGGGGGCGGCGAGCCGATGATCCGTCGCGATTTCTTCGAATTGGTCGAGTACTCGATCTCGAAGGGGATCGGCGTCAAGTTCTCCACCAACGGCGCATTCATCGATGCCGACAAGGCCCGGCGCCTCGCGGCGATGGACTATCTCGACATCCAGATCAGCCTCGACGGCACCGACGCCGTCACCAACGACGCCGTGCGCGGTGACGGCTCGTACGACACCGCGATCGAAGCGATGCAGCACCTGCGCGATGCCGGCTTCGGCGAGTTCAAGATCTCCGTCGTGGTCACGCGCCACAACGTCGACCAGTTGGACGAGTTCAAGGCGCTCGCCGACACCTACGGTGCACAACTCCGCATCACGCGACTGCGCCCGTCGGGCCGCGGTGCCGACAGCTGGCACGACCTGCACCCCACCCAGGCACAGCAGCGTCAGATCTACGAATGGCTGCTGGCCAAGGGTGACGACGTCCTCACCGGTGACTCGTTCTTCCACCTCAATGCACTCGGTGAGGAGCCGCTGCCCGGGTTGAACATGTGCGGTGCCGGGCGCGTGGTGTGTCTGATCGACCCGATCGGTGACGTGTACGCCTGCCCGTTCGTGATCCATGACGAGTTCAAGGCCGGTTCGGTCCGCGACCCGGGGGGCTTCTCGCAGGTCTGGAAGCACAGCGATCTGTTCACCGAGCTCCGCGAACCGCAATCGGCGGGTGCGTGCGCCTCGTGCGGCAGCTACGACGCCTGCCAGGGCGGATGCATGGCCGCCAAGTTCTTCGTCGGCATCCCCCTCGACGGGCCCGATCCCGAATGCGTCCGAGGCGAGGGTGAAGCCGCCATGCTCGCAGCTGCGGCCGGGCAGACCGCTCCGCCGCGACCGATGATGGACCATTCGAAACCCGCACGGGTCCCCGTGTCGATCACCCGCCGCTGAGCCCGACGGCGCGACCTGCGAGGATCCTCTCCGTGTTCCTCGTGCTCCCGGTCGTTGCCTACCTCCTCGGGACCTTCCCGAGCGCAACGCTCATCGCTCGGGCAAACGGCATCGACATCTCCACGTTCGGTTCCGGGAATCCCGGTGCGTCGAACGTCACCCGAGCGCTCGGCTGGCGCAAGGGAGCCTGGGTCTACGTCCTCGATGCACTCAAGGGAGCGATCGCCACCGGCCTCGGCCTCGGTCTCGACGGGCGGCCACTCGCCTACTGGTGCGGTGCCGCCGCGATCGTCGGCCACATGTTCCCGCTGTTCCGGCGCTTCAAGGGTGGCAAGGGCGCAGCCGCTGGGTCCGGCGTGCTCCTCGTGCTGCATCCGATCATCGTCCCGTTCGCACTCGCACTCTGGTGGATCATCGCCAAGGTGACCGAAAAGGCGGCTGTCGGCTCGATGGTGGTGCTCGGACTCGTGCCGGTCGGCCTGGCCGTGCTGGGGCGGCCGGCCTGGGAGTACCTCGCCATCGCCGGGCTGAGCGCGCTGATCCTTGCCAAGCACTGGCGGAACTTCGTTCGGATCGTGAAGCGGGAAGAGCCGGCGCTACGCGGCGGGAGTTGATCCGACTCCGGTCACCACGAGTCGAGCGGCGAGACTCGAACCCATGCGAGCGATCGATCGATTCGACATGACCGACCGGGTCGTCGTGGTCACCGGCGGGTCGCGCAGCCTCGGATGCATCGAGCTGCACGACCGGAGCATTGATCGACGTGAACGGCGGACCGCGCTGACCCATCCGGTGACCGAGTGACGGCCGACACATGTCGTTGGTCTACGGTCACCACATGGAGATGCACTTCGCCACCGTGTGGGAATCGATCGCCGATGCGGTGCCCGACCACCCGGCGATCACCCACGGCACGGTCACGCGCACCTGGGCAGAGTACGACGAGCGCTCGGCTCGCCTGGCGCAGGCGTTCAGCGAAGCCGGGCTGGCACCCGACTCGAAGATCGGCGTCTACATGTACAACTCGAACGAGTACCTCGAGACCCAGTACGCCGCATTCAAGATGCGCGGCGTCGCCGTCAACGTCAACTACCGGTACCTCGACGAGGAAGTCCGGTACCTGCTCGACAACTCCGATGCCGAAGCGGTCGTGTGCCACGCATCGCTGGCGAGTCGGGTCGCGAGCGTCCTCGACCGACTGCCGAAACTCAAACTCGTCGTCGTCGTCGACGACCTGCACGACGGGGACCACTCGGTGGAGATCCCCGGCGCCGAGGCCTATGAATCCCTGATCGGCGCGCACGAACCGATGCCGCGCATCGTGCGACGCGAAGACGACGTCTACATGCTCTACACCGGCGGCACCACCGGGATGCCCAAGGGCGTGATGTACGCCGTGGGCGGCTTGTGTGCTGCGCTGGTCGGAAGCGGATTCCCGCTCATGGGAATGGAGATTCCAGAACGCGCCGAGCAGATCGGTGCTCGGGTCCGGGCACTCGCCGACGGTGATCTCGGGCTGTACACGTCCATTCCGTGTGCACCGGTGATGCACGGCACGGGCTGCTGGCTCGGCTGGTTCATCCCGATGCTCGGCGGTGCGCGGATCGTCACACTCACGAACCGCAGCCTCGACGCCCACGAAGTCTGGAGCACGGTCGAACGTCTCGGGGTCAACGGGCTCACGATCGTCGGCGACAGCTTCGCGAAGCCGCTTCTACGGGGACTCGACGAGGGCCGCTCCCAGGGCGGCCACTACGACACGTCGTCGATCCGCATGATCAACTCCTCGGGTGTCATGTGGACCACGGAGGTGAAGGACGCACTGATCGACCGCATCGAACAGGTGGTGTTGATCGACGCGATGGGCTCCACGGAGGGCTCGATGGGAACGCAGATCACGGCGAAGGGTCTCCCGACCGAGACGGCTCGCTTCGAGAAGGGCCCGAACGCCAAGGTGTTCGACGACGAGGACCGCGAGGTCGTCCCCGGATCGGGGGTGATCGGGCGGGTCGCTGCAGGCGGCAACGTCCCGCTGGGCTACTTCAAGGACCCCGACAAGTCAGCACGCACCTTCCGCGTGATCGACGGGGTGCGGTACTCCTTTCCCGGTGACCTGGCGATGCTCGAAGCCGACGGCACGCTGGTCTTGCTCGGCCGAGGCAGTCAGGTGATCAACACCGCCGGCGAGAAGGTCTTCCCCGAAGAGGTGGAGGAGGCGGTCAAGCGGGTCGAGGGGGTGCTCGACTGCCTCGTGGTCGGGATCGACGACGAGAAGTTCGGCCAGGCGGTCGCCGCCGTGGCGTCGCTCGTCGAGGGTGCGACCGTCGATGCCGCGACCGTGATCGCTTCCGTCAAGTCCGAGCTCGCAGGGTACAAGGCACCCAAGACCGTGGCGTTCGTGGCGGAGATCCCGCGTGCTCCGAACGGCAAGGCCGACTACAAGACCGCACGAAGCCTCGCCGAGGCGGCGCAGTGACGAGCGCTCTGCTCAGAACGTGAAACGGAACAGGGCGGTCACGATCTCACCGTCCTGTTCGAACTCGAGCGCTGCCAGGTAGTCGCCGAGGCCGGGGAGGTTCGTGGCGAAGCTGAACCTGGTCGGATCGACCACTTCTGCGTGAGCATGAACGAACGACAGGTCATCGGCTCGGAACAGCGTGAGTAGTGCCGGGCCCTCGTACAGCGGGTCGCCGTTCCACGGTTGCGACAGCACGAAGTCGAGGAAGTCGCGCCGAACCGTCAGTTCGCCGTTCGTCCACTCGTCGTCGTCGGTGATGTTCTGCTCCGCACCGGGTGCCCCGTCGACGGCGACGTCGGCGCCGAGTTCGACGAAATCGTTCCCCGACGACGGTGACACCTGCGCGATCACGCGGACATCGCCTGCGGGAGCGACGAGCGTGGCGGGTCCGGGGTCGCTGGCCACGACGTGCTCGTACGACGTGAGATCGCGAGCGACCACGAAGTAGTGCGCCAGGCCATCGTGGACCTCGCCGAGACCGATGGCCTGGCCGGCGCGCAGCACCTCGGCGACCACCTCGTTGTCCCCGGCGGGCGTGACGACGAGTTCATCGGTTCCGATCCCCGCATCCAGAGCGAAGCTGAACTCGCGTCCGTCGTGATGGCCTTCGTCGTCGGTGAGGAAGATCTGTCCGTACAGCCCGCCGAGGGTGGCGCCGACACCGGCGATGATCAGCAGGATCGCCAGCGCTCTCGACCGGAGCCCCGAACTCACGTGAGGAGTTTCTCTGCGAAGAAGTCGAGAACACGTTCGACGCTGGCGTCGTCACGCTGTTCGGTGAGCACGGAGTGATCAGAGGGAGCGGCACTCGGGAGCTCGATGGCGATGAACGCGTCGCCGAGCTTGTCGCGCAGTGTGGCGAAGCGGGTTCCGACGGCGCGGTCACCCGTGAACCGCAGGCCGAGCACCTGACAACCGTCGGCAGCGCGCTGGATCACGGCCGCTTCGTCATCGGGTGACAGGCCGAGGTTCGCGGCGCGCTCCTTGCCGACCGGGAACGGCAACGACGGCTGGGACAGGACCGGGGCGATCATGATCTGGTCGACCATCATCCCGAGTGCGAAACCGCCGGAGAAACACATCCCGATCGCTCCGACACCGGGGCCCCCGACCTCGGCGTGGACGTTGCGGGCGAGCGCCCGCAGCCAGGCGATCACCGGCGACGTCTGGTTCGTCGCCATCGTGGTGAATTCCTGTGCGATACAGATCTTCGTCATCGAGACGGCGGCGTACCCGAGCGATGCGCCCTTCCCCGGTGTTCCGACCAGGTCGGGCATGACCACGGTGAAGCCGCGTTCGACGACCTCGTTGGCGAAGTCCACGACCTTCGGGGTGATCCCCGGGATCTCGTGGACCACCACGACGGCGGGACCCACCCCACGCCGATACAGCTGTCGGCGAAGGCCCGCTGCTTCGAACTCGGTTCGTTGCCAGCCGCTCAGCACGTCATCCACCTGTGTCACCACACCATTCTCTCGTCTCGGATTCGGGATCGGCCAATGCGTTCGTGGCAACTCGATTCGACCGCCACGCCCTGGTCAGCTCGGGGCGAGCGCCGCGAGTGCTTCCTCGGCGAGGCGTTCGGCGCCAGACCTGAAGCTCTCGAGCATCGTCGGATCGACCGCTTGGTCGCCCATCGCCCCGTGGAGGAAACGGGCGTACACACCTTCGGAGATGACGGCGAGCCGCCACGACGAGAACGCGACGTAGTACCCGATGTTCGACAGATCCCGTCCGGTCCGCTTCGCATAGCGACCGAGGAGATCCGCGTATGTGGGGAACCCGGCGATCCCGGTCGGATCGTTCGGGCGGGACTGCGCCTCGCCCGGATCGGACCAGTACACCCCGAGATACCCGAGATCGGCGAGAGGGTCGCCGAGGGTGCACAGTTCCCAGTCGAGCACGCCGGTCACCCGACCCTGCTCGATGTCGACGAGACAATTGCCGAACCGGTAGTCGCCATGGGCGATCGACACCCCGTGTTGCACCGGGAGATCAGCAGCGAGGCGGCGGCCGACCTCGTCGATCGCCGGGAGTTCCCGGGTCTTCGAGCGATCCCACTGGGTGGTCCAGCGCTTGACCTGGCGCTCCACGTAGCCACCACGTCGTGCGAGGTCGCCCAGGCCGACCTCGTCGACGTCGATGTCGTGCAGGTCGGCGAGGACGTCGATCAGATTCTCGCCGGCCTGATACCGCTTCTCGATCCTCATTCCGGCAGCTGCTTCAGGGGTGTCGAGCACGACGCCGTCGACGAAGCTCATCACGTAGAACGGTGCACCGTTCACCTCGACGTCCTCGCAGACTCCCATCGTGGTCGGGACCGGCACGTTGGTCTGTCCGACCGCCTCGATGATCCGATGTTCGCGGACCATGTCATGTGCCGATGCGAGCGTCTGACCGATGGGTGGACGACGAAGCACGAACTCCGTCCCGTTGGCATCGACACCTCGAAAGGTCAGATTCGATCGACCACCGGTGATGATCTCGAACTCGTAGGGACCATCGATCCCGTCGACGTGGCGATCCAACCAGGCGGTCACCCGAGTGCTGTCGATCCCCGCGAGCTCCACGCTGCCAGACGGTAGTCGGATGCCGAGCAACCGCGCGGATTTCGATCAAGCGATGTCGGCGCCGTCGGGTCGGTGATGCAGCATGAACGCCGCAGCGACGGCGGCGACGGCGGCAGCTGCGCCGAGGGCGACACGCGGACTGGTGAGATCGGCGATCGAGCCGTCGACGATCGCAGCGATCGGTCGGCAGCCCAGGAATGCGACCGACCAGATCGCCATCACCCTCCCGCGCAACTCGTCGGGGAGTCCACGCTGCAGTTCGGTGTTGGTGCTGGTGACGCCGAGCAGGAACCCTGATCCCGACACGACCGCACCGAGCAGCGCCACGTGGACGAACGGGGCGACGGCGATGATCACGAGCCCGGATGCCGAGATCGCCAACCCGGTTCCCGCGACGGCACCGCGCCCAAGTCGGACTCGGATGCGGTCGGTGGCCGGTGCGGTGAAGGCAGCACCGAGTCCGAATGCGCCCACGAGCAACCCGACCACGGTTTCGCCGTATCCGAAGCTGTCCGACACCGCCGGCATCAGGGTGCTGAACGGATCCGAGGTCCACCCGACGCCGAGCGCTCCGAGCAGGAGTACGACCACGGTCGGACGAGCACGGATCCAACGCAGTGCATCCGCAACGCTCTCGCCACCCTCCTCTGCGGTGGGATGGCTGTCGGGGTCCGGGACCACCGACCCGCGCGGCGAGAAGATGGCCAGCACGACGAGCAACGGGATGAATGTGACGACGTTGACGCCGAATGCCCACGCCGCACCGAACGCAGCCACCACGGCACCGGCGACGACGGGTCCGATCCCACGGGCGATGTTGAACGTCATCGAGTTCAACGTGATCGCCCGGTCCAGGTCCGCCTTCTCGACCAGCGCCGGAACGATCGACTGCAGCGACGGGAGGATGATGGCCGCGCCGACGCCGATCACACCGGTGGCGATGTAGATCGGCCACGGACCGGGCAGTTCGTCGATGCCGACGATCATCGCCACCAGGGCGAGACCGAGCGCCCCGAGGAACGCCACGAACTGACCGACGAACAACATCCAGCGGCGGTTCACGCGATCGGTCAAGCGACCCGCCAGCGGCGTCAACACCATGGTCGCCGAGAACTGGACGATCGACACCGCTCCGACTGCGGTGTTCGAACCAGTGAGGTCGAACACGACGATGCCCGCCGCGACGTTCTGGAACCAGTTGCCGGTGTTGGACAGTGCGTTGGCGTAGAAGAACGGGGCGAAGACAGAATCGGACAGCAGATCGCGAAATCGCCTCGGCTCGACATCAGCGCCGAACGCCCGGGAGTCCGCTGTCTGGTCGAGGTCGGTCACCAGCCCAACGTCCCCGATCGACACGTACGGAAACCCCTGCGGCCTCCGGTCACATCACCACACCGACCCGGAAGCAACTTCAGCGAAGCTGATTCGGGAGCAGATCGTCAGCGACGCTGAGGGCGCTCACGGGCGTCGCCAGCAAGGCGCACGGTGACGAATCTTCAACGAAGCTGATTCGGGAGCAGATCGTTCGAGGCCGAGAAAGCATGAGCCCGAGTTGCCTTCCGGCAACGAGCGGCGAGGGCTGACGAAGGGATCGGGCGATCTGAACCGAATCAGCCGGGGCGGCCGATGGCGGTGACCTTGCCCCAGTTGACCGTGGCGATGTTGACAAACGATCCAGTGTTCGGCGCGTGCACGATCTGACCGTTCCCGAGGTACACCCCGACGTGGCTGATCGGGCTGTAGTAGAAGAGCAGGTCGCCCGGCTGGGCGCTGCCCTGTGAGACCGACGGGATCGATGCGGCTTGGGCTCGCGACTGGTGAGGCAGGTACACGCCGGCCTGGCCCCACGCGTAGGCGGTGAGCCCCGAGCAGTCGAACGACACGCCAGGATTGGACGTTGCGTAGCGGTACGGCACACCCTGCTGGCTGAGTGCCGCGTTCACGGCGACCCCGGCTCGAGACGAAGGCGGCGGGGGCGACGGTTGCGTTGGTGCGGGACTCGACGGCGCAGCTGGTGCAGGAGCGGACGGCGACGACGTGCTGCCACTCGACGTGGAGCTTCCACCCGAGGTCGAGGTCCCCGAGGAGGTCGACGAGGTCGAATCGCCACCCGAGGTCGACTGGGCCGCCGCCTGGGCTGCGGCGAACTCGGCCTGCGCACGCGCTGCGGACTCTGCAGCTCGGCGCGCCTCTTCCTCTGCGATCAGTTGACCCAGTTCGGCTTCGGCATCGATGCGAGCCTGCTGGTATTCGTCGGTGCGTTGCGCTGTCTGCTCCTGGGCACTGACCAGCGAAGCAGCGAGCGACTCCGCCTCGTCGACCTTGTCGTCGAGGTCTTCGCGGTCGTCCTCGAGATCCGACACGAAGGCGTCGAGTTCGTCGGAGCTGATGTCGCCTGCGCTCAACGCGACCCGGGCGAGTTCGTCACGCTGGAGCACATCGTTGATGTCGGCGGTGTCCTCGAACAGCGGACCGAGCGGCGTGGTTCCCGACCCCATGTACGAACGCACGGCCATGTCGCCCAGATCCGAACGCAGTTCGGCGAGTTCGACCTCCTTGGCAGCGATGCCCGCCTCGAGCTCGACGATCTCCTCGTCGAGCAGGCTCTTGGTGTCGATCGCCTCGACATAGTCCTCGGCGATGATCATGGCCTGTTCCTCGAGGCGCTCGAGTTCGTCGACGATGTCCTCGACCCGCTGGCGCTGCTGATCGACGGGGCTGGCCGACGCAACCGAGGGAACCATCGCCGGGACGACCACAGCGATCATCAGGGCGATCGGCGCCACGCGCAAGAGCTGCTTCACGGGGTCGAATGGTACCGAATATGACGAAGACGTTGCGATTCAGCGAGAAATTTCACATTCCGGCGCATCGTGGCGGTCGTCGATCACCAGATTCGATCGATCATTCCCATTCGATGGTGCCGGGCGGCTTGCTCGTGATGTCGTAGGTCACCCGATTGATGCCGTCGACCTCGTTGATGATCCGCTGGCTCATCACCTCGAGTGTCTCGTACGGGATCCGAGCCCAGTCCGCCGTCATCGCATCGTCACTCGTGACGGCCCGGATGACGATCGGGTTGCCGTAGGTCCGCTCGTCGCCCATCACGCCCACGGAACGGACGTCGGCGAGCAGCGCGGCGTAGCTCTGCCAGATCGCACGTTCCAGGCCGGCCGCCTTCAGTTCCTGACGCACGATCGCATCGGCTTCCTGCAGCACAGCGACGCGCTCAGGGGTCACTTCACCGATGATGCGCACGCCGAGTCCGGGGCCTGGGAACGGTTGGCGCCACACCATCTCGTCGGGTAGGCCGAGCTCGGTCCCGAGTGCTCGCACCTCGTCCTTGAACAAATCGCGCAGCGGCTCGATCAGCTCGAGTTCCATGTCGTCGGGCAACCCACCGACGTTGTGGTGACTCTTGATCACCGACGCGGTGCCGTCGGTGCCACCCGATTCGATCAGGTCGGGATACAGCGTTCCCTGCACCAGGAACTTCGCCTCGGTGAGCCCACCGGTGTGCTTCTCGAACACCCGGATGAAACGCTCACCGATCGCCTTGCGCTTCGCCTCCGGCTCAGTGAGCCCGGCGAGCGCCTCGAAGAACGCTGCACCCTCGTCGGCGTGGATCAGCTCGATCCCGAGGTTGCGACGGAAGGTCTCGACGACCTGCTCGGACTCGTTCTTGCGCATGAGGCCCGTGTCGACGTACACGCAGGTGAGCTGGGCACCGATCGCCCTGTGCACCAGGGCCGCTGCCACGGACGAGTCGACGCCACCGGACAGTCCACAGATGACACGTGCATCGCCGACCCGTTCACGGATGATCGCAACCTGTTCCTCGATCACCGACGACATCTGCCAGTCCGGTGAGATCCCTGCCCGCTCGACGATGAATCGTTCCAGCGCCGCCATCCCGTACGGCGAGTGGACCACCTCGGGATGGAACTGGACGCCGTAGATCTTGCGCGAGTCGTTCTCGAGCACGGCCACGGGGGCACCCGCCGACGATGCCGTGCCCACGAATCCGGCCGGGAGTTCGGTGATGCCGTCGAAGTGGCTCATCCAGCATTCGTGCTGGTCAGGAGCATCGTCAGGCAGGATCAGTGAGTGGGCGGTGCGTTGGAGCTGGGTGCGGCCGTACTCCCCCGCCATTCCTCGTCCGACCGTTCCGCCGAGCTGTTGGGCAATGAGCTGTGCCCCGTAACAGATACCCAGCATGGGGATGCCGAGGTCGAAGATCGCCGGGTCCAGCTGGGGTGCGCCGTCGACGTGGACGCTCGCCGGACCGCCCGAGAGGATGATCGCCGAGGGCTGCCGCTCGGCGATCTCCGCAGCGGAGATGCGATTCGGCACGATCTCGGAGAACACGTGCAGCTCGCGAACCCGACGGGCGATCAACTGTGCGTACTGGGCTCCGAAGTCGACGACCAGAACGGTGTCGTGATCGGCCGGGCTCTGCGGTTGACTCACGTGATGGAGCGTAGAGGGATGACACGGTTCGGGATCGCCTTCGTGCTGACGCTGCTTGCTTCGCTCGTGCTGCTCGGCAGCTCGACCTCGACGCTCGCCTGGCTTCCCGAGATGGCGGTACCAGTCGACACGGTCCCCGACCGACCGCCGGTCACCGTAAGCGAGTTCTTCCCCGACGAACAGAACCTCAGTGATTGCCTGGGTCTCGTCGAACGACCGGGGTGTGGCAGCGAGGCCCGCGGCGGTTGGCGTCAGACCGTGGTGTTCGGGGTCATCATCGTCGGTCTCGGTCTGATCTTCTGGCGCATTTCCCGCGGGATCAAGGCCAACCGCTCCGAACCGCCACCTGCAGCTCCTCGGTGACCCGACGCCACGCCACCGGCTGGGGCGCCGTCGTCCTGGTTGCGTGTGGTGCCATCGTGGCCCAGGCATTCGGACGTTTCACCTACAGCGTGCTGCTCCCAGCGATCCGCGACGATCTCGGTCACGACAACACGATCGCAGGTCTCCTCGGGACGATCAACGTCGGTGCGTACCTGCTCGGAACCTTCGTGGTGTCGTCGATCACGTCGCGGTTCCGGCTGCTCGACGTGTTCCGCGCCGGATTCGTGTTCTCGCTCTCGGGGCTGGCGATCGCGTCGGTCGCTCCGAACGCCGGCGTGCTCGGCATCGCCCTGTTCGTGATGGGTCTGGGCGGTGCGATGCTGTGGATCCCGTCGCCGGCGATCGCCGCTGCCGCGGTCGGGAGCAGCCGACGGGGAACTGCGATCGGCGGGATCGGCGCGGGCATCGGTGTGGGGATCGTCTTCTCGGGCCAGCTCGCTCGAGTCTTCCGCGAGCGGTCCGGCGACTCGGCGTGGCGCGACGTCTACCGCGTCGACCTCGTCCTCGCGATCGTCGTGGTCGCCGCAGTCCTGCTGTTCCTGCGACACCACCAGGATCGAGCCACGGGGACCGGCGTGAAGCTCGGCGCAGCGTTCGGCACCCTGCAGCGCATGCCCGGCTGGGCCGCGATCACCGGTGCGTACGCGGCGTACGGGTTCTGCTACCTGCTGGCCGTGTCGTTCCTGACCTCACGGCTCGAGGACGATGCCGGCTTCTCCGACGGGCTCGCTTCGACCATGTTCACGCTCGTGGGCATCGGCGCCGTGATCGGCGGCCTGCTCCTCGGCGCGATCGCCGACCGCTTCGGAGAACGCAACACGATGACCGTCGGATACCTGGTGTTCGGCTGCGCTCTGGCAGCGGTGATGACGGGTGTGGTCGCCGTGGTGGCGATCGGTGCCGTCTTCATCGGCGCAATGTTCGGCGGCCTGGCTGCGGTGATCGCCGGCTTCGTCGTGGCCAACACGACCACGGAGACCTTCGGGCCGAGCTACGGCGCCACGACCCTGGCATTCGGTGTCGCCCAGCTCAGCGCACCCCAGGTCGGCGGCTTGGTCGCCGATCTCACGGGCGGCTTCACGGTCGTGTTCCTGTTGGCGATCATGTTCGCACTGTTCGGTGCTGCTGCCTCGAGCCGGCTCCCCGCACACTGAACGAGCCACTCCGTGCCGCGCCCGCTGCATGGTGATCCTGCGCCGATTGGCGCCGGGCATCCAGCCCTTTAGGTTGACTCGATGACACCCGACGAGTTCCGGCGCCACGGTCACACGCTCGTCGACTGGATCGCCGACTACCTCGACGATGTCGGAGAACGGCCGGTGCTCTCGCCGGTCGCACCGGGTGACGTCCGCGCTGCGCTCCCCGAGCACCCACCCACCGAACCCGAGCCGTTCGAGGCCGTGCTGGCCGACGTCGAACGGGTGATCATGCCCGGTGTCACGAACTGGCAGCACCCCGGTTGGTTCGCGTACTTCCCGGCGAACTCCTCGTACCCGTCGATCCTCGGCGAACTGCTCTCCGCCGGGCTCGGCGTGCAGGGGATGAGCTGGGTCACCTCGCCGGCGTGCACCGAACTCGAGACGCTGATGCTCGACTGGATGCTCGAACTCCTCGACCTACCAGACCGTTTCCACTCCACGAGCGATACCGGCGGCGGCGTGATCCAGGGGTCGGCGAGCGAAGCCACTCTCGTGGCGATCCTGTCGGCGCGCCACCGCATCACCCGGGGTGCGGTCAACGCCGATGGGGACACATCGACGCTCGTCGCCTACACGACAGCCCAATCGCATTCGAGCATCGAGAAGGGACTGCGGATCGCCGGGATCGGAACCGACCGGCTTCGCCTGGTGCCCCACGACGACGCGTTTGCGATGCGTCCCGATGCGCTGCAGCAGATGATCGACGCCGACCGCGAGGCAGGGCTCACCCCGTTCTTCGTGAACTCGAATCATGGCTCGACTTCGTCACTCGCCTTCGACCCGAGTCCGGCCCTCGGCACCATCTGTCGCGCCGAGGGTGTGTGGTTCCACGTCGACGGGGCGATGGCCGGCATCGCGGCGCTCGCCCCGGAATTCCGCTGGGTGAACGACGGGATCGACCTCGCCGATTCCTACTGCACGAACCCGCACAAGTGGATGGGGGTCAACTTCGACTGCACCACCTACTGGACCGCTGATCGGGCGTCGCTGCTGGGCGCACTCAGCATCCTGCCCGAATACCTGCGCTCGGCGGCGGCCGAGTCGGGGGCCGTGATCGACTACCGAGACTGGCAGGTTCCCCTGGGCCGTCGATTCCGCGCACTGAAACTGTGGTTCGCGATCCGCTGCGACGGGGTGGAGTCGTTCCGGGCTCACATCCGTGACCACGTCGCGTGGGCACAGGAGCTGGCGCTCCTTGCGCACGCCGATCCCCGCTTCGACGTCGTCGCTCCCCACGATCTGAACCTGCTGTGCATCGGCGTCGCAGCGCCGAGCGACGCGGAACGCGACGAACGGACCAATGCGCTGATCGAACGTGCGAATGCCGACCCCGACACCCACTACACCCGCACGGTGCTCGACGGCCGGTCGGTGCTGCGGATCTCGATCGGTGCACGCACCACCACCCGCGAGCACGTGCACGCCGCATGGGCCCGATTGGGTGAGTTGGTCGACGAGATCACCGGGGCACCAGCGAGCTGACCTCGGCGCCAACCGCTCTCGTCCGACCGTGCACCGCCAAGTCGCGATCAACATCGTGGTGTCGGCTCAGCCGAGTCGCTCTGCGGCGGGACGTACTGCGACGATGAGGTCATGACCGACGCCGCCAGCGCCTCCACCCGTCCCGTTGCCCTGATCACGATGGCAACCGGCTACGTCGGCCCAGCGCTCGCACGCACCATGGCGGACCGCGGCTTCGATCTCGTCCTCCACGGGTTCGCCGACTCCGAGTCGATGGTCGGTATCGAAGCGTCGTTCGCCGATCAGGTCCCCGAACTCGTGGGCCGCGGTGCATCGGTGCACACGGTCACCGACGCCGACCTGACCACGGCGGAAGGGAACCGAGCGATCGTCGCATCGGCACTCGACCGTTTCGGTCGGCTCGACTCGGCATGCTTCGTGACCGGGATGATCATCGTCGGCAAGTTCCTCGACATGACGCCGAAGCAGTGGGAGCAGATCAAGCGGACCAACCTCGACATGGTCTTCCATGCGCTCCAGGCCACCATTCCCCCGATGCGCAACGCCGGCTCCGGGCAGATCGTCGTGTTCACGTCATCCACCGGCGGTCGACCCGACCCGATGACCTCCATCTACGGCGGCACGCGAGCGGGTGCCAACGGGATCGTTCGTGCGGTCGGGTTGGAACATGCTCGAGACGGCGTCCAGGTCAATGCGGTCGGCACGAACTTCATGGACTTCCCCGGGTTCATCGACGCCAGCGGAGCCAACGATCCCGAGCGGCGCAAGCAGATCGAGGCCCAGACCCCGATGCGCCGACTCGGCACGATGGACGAGCTCGCCCACGTGACCGCCCCGCTCCTCGATGGTGGCAACCGGTTCCAGACCGGTCAGTTCTTTGACTTCTCGGGCGGTTGGGGCGCCTGAGGTCGTCAGCGCGGCAAGGTCAACAGGTCGACCAGCATCCGCCCGGTCGCGCCCCACACGGTCTCGTCGTCGAGGTGGAAGAAGTGGAGCGCCCGATCGAGCGGCGCCAGCCCCCACCGCTCACGGTGGTACGTGTCGCTTCGCGTGAACTCCGAGATCGGCACCCACATCACCCGGTCCGCCTCCATGGTCTGGGGTGACAGATCGAGTCGTTCGTCGAGCGTTGCGACCACCGGCACGATGTAACTCTTCGAGACGATCGTCGAGAGGTGCTGGAGCTCACCGACCACCACGGGTCTGCTCGGCTCGAGACCGACCTCTTCGTGGGCCTCGCGCACCGCCGCCTGGACAGGGGACTCCCCCGGGTCACACCGACCACCCGGGAAACTCATCTCGCCCTTGTGGTTGCGCATCTCCATCGATCGTCGGGTCAGCAGCACCTCGGCACCGTCGGGGCCGTCGGCGAGCACGATCAGCACCGCCGACCGGCGGGCGTCGGGAAACGTCGGCAGGACCGGAGCCGAGTGCGGGCCGAGCGGTGCGACGATCTCATCGACGCTGCAGGTCACACCGGGGGACCACGGTGCGTCGTGTTCGATCAGCACGTTCGACGGGCGAGGCACCGCCTGCTTGCCGCCAGGACGCCGTGCGGGCCTCATCGTTGCAGCTTACGACGCTCGGAGTCGGGCCCAGACACCGACGGTCAGGAGTCGCGCTTGCGTTCCTCGACAGCCTTCTTCAGACGCTTTGCGGCGAGGTAGGTACCGGCAGCGCTGCGACCGGCGCTTCTGCCGACGGTCTCGGAGTCGGGACGTGCGGTCTTGACGCGTCGCTGCCGACGCTCGTCCTTGGTGGCGAAGTCGCTGTTGTACCAGACGAAGGCGAACACGATGCCGATCAGGCCCATCACCAAACGCGAATTGGCGTCGACGTCGATCACCGGTTGCACGACGGCGACGGCGATCAACACCATGATCGCCACATCGAGGTATTTGTGGACACGTCGATGCACCAGGCGGAATGCGCCGCCTGGTCCGACAGCGATCGCGGCGTTGATCATGACGATCCCACCGATCGCTGCCGGCACCATCGGCGTCGAGCTCCCGAACGAGGTCGAGATGAACACCGCCGCCAGCAGATACTCGACGAGTTGGTGCATCCAGAACGGGCGATTCGCTCCGTTCGATCGACCGGCCATGCGCCCGAGGGTAGCGGTCCGACGATGGGCGGCCAGCTCGTCGTGGCTGTCGTCGCCCGCTCCCGCCGTACGATCCGATCGTGTCGAATGATCGCTACACCAGGATCGGATGGTGGATGTTCGTCGTCTCGGCCGTCCTGTTCGGGTTGTCGGGGCTCCGGGCTCGGGACTGGTTCGCGGTGGCAGGTGCAGGTGCGTTCCTCATCGCCAACATCATCTTCATGTTCGCACTGTCCCGCGACGACACGTCGAACAATCCCTGACACGGCACTAGTTTCGCTGCCATGTCTCCGACCGACCGGTTCGATCCAGCCGATCCTGCATTCGTGGCGGACCCGTATCCGGTGCTGAACGAGATTCGCGAGTCCAGCCCGATCTGGTGGAACGAACGGTTCGGAGCATGGATGGTCACACGCTTCGACGACGTCGCGACCTCGCTGCGGGACCGTCGGATGGGTCGTGCGTACACCCACCGGTTCACGCACGCCGAGTTCGGCCAACCGGAGCCGGACCCCCGATGGTCCTCGTTCCAGGAACACGACCGTTGGTCGCTGTTGTCGATCGAGCCGCCTGACCACACACGGTTGCGCAAGCTCGTGCAGCGGGTCTTCACGCCGCGGGCGGTCTCGTCGTTGCGGGACAGCGTGACGTCGTTCTCGTCGGATCTTCTGGACGACTGCGCCCGCATCGCCGTCTCGGGTGACGGAACCTTCGATCTCCTCGCCGACTACGCCCAGCCGTTCTCCGTGGCCGTCATCTGTTCGATGCTCGGCGTGCCGCACGAGGATGCACGCCGCCTCCTCGACTGGTCCCATGACATCGTCAAGATGTACGAGGTCGCTGGCGACGACGACTCGAAGGTGCGCGCCGACGCCGCTGCGGGCGAGTACATCACGTACACCCGAGACCTGATCGCCCGGAAACGAGCGTCTCCCGACGACCTCCTGCTGTCACAGCTGATCGCGGTGACCGACGGCGGCGACACGCTCACCGACGACGAGATCATCTGCACCGCAATGGTCCTGGTGGAGGCCGGGCACGAGGCAACCGTGAACACCCTGGGTAACGGTTTCCGTTCGCTCATGCACCACCG
>Ga0307981_1001451_pt1 | contig 21182 bp, 11 predicted proteins | sample OrgLakmetagen987_FD_201849 | JGI IMG/M metagenome (GOLD analysis project Ga0307981, IMG submission 201849) | Saline water microbial communities from Organic Lake, Antarctica - #987 | ecosystem: Environmental > Aquatic > Non-marine Saline and Alkaline > Saline | place: Antarctica: Organic Lake... | reverse complement strand
AACAGATCTTTTCAGCGGCTTTGAACCTCGATTCCAAAGTATGGCCTATTTTGAAGAAGTAGCAAGGCAAGGTGCTGCTGGAAGACGAATGAATTGAAAAATGCTGTGAAAGATGAAAGGTGCTTTGTTCAAGGATTGCAACGTCTACTAGCTCACTGAGAGTGGAATGGGTCTTGACTTTTCGGAGCGCGATTATCTCAACGTACATTATGAAACAACCTGATAGGAGACTGGGCATTTCAGGACATGCATTTTAGCTGCACTAGGTGAAAACCAAAGACAACATGGTTCGCATGGTTTACTTGGTCTCCCCTTGTTATTGGCATATCCTATTATGCTTTTGGAAGTATTCACTGTAATTTATTCTCTGACATAGTCAGAGTCAATGGCATGATACTGTAATAGCCATGTACGAAGAACTACAGGGGTAATTTCAATTTTTAAGTTGAAGCGTTGTCTTTGTCTTTGTGGAGAAAAAGAAGAGAAACTGGATCTTTGGCGCGTATCGTTGGAAACAAATAATCATCCTAAACAGGCCTTTTATATAAATAGTACATATCAATCTTCATCTCATCGCTTTCATCGACACAATACTACTAGCATGGTTGATGCTGCTATTGATGTTGCTGTTTCTATTACTGATAATGTCAGTGATACCTTCGATACAATAACTTCCCCTAGGAGCTCACTATTCCGTTGCGAGCTGCATCCACGGTTGGAAATCGTCGCGATACCCGGAGCCGGCCTTGGAATTAAACTCCAACAAGATGGAGGAGGCAGCCTTCCAAAGGGTACGTTGTTACTGACCGAAAGCGCCTTTTGTAATGGTCCCTTGGCCAGTAGTGGTAATGACGAGGAAGCCGTGTCACAATTCATCGAACGAGTGAAATCGAACTCACAACATAATGGACATAGTGACGAGTGCGATAAATTCTATACTGGGGTTTTGAGCGTGGCAACACTTACCACTACTACTTCAAATAAAAGTTCAAGCATTATTAATAATATAGGTATACCACACACCACAAACGTATCAGACGAAGATCCAGAATCCCATAACCAGCTTAAGCTGCTGGACCAAACCTGGGTTCAAAAATGCCTCGACAATAACATGTACCAATGTAGGCGAGAAAACAGCTATGCCGCGCTCTTTGTCGCCCTTTCGCGATTCAATCACTCGTGCGATCCCAACGCAATGAATGATGCCAGTCGTGACTTGGCTGTTGTAAGAGTCGTTCGCCCAATCGATGAAGGAGACGAAGTGACTATTTCCTATGTGCCCGTAGGTCAAAGCATTCGGAATCGTCGTACGGAGGGCTTTGGATTTGTCTGTCACTGCCATCGGTGTGCTCGAGAACGGATAAGGGATCCATCTTTTGAAACACAGTGTACCGAGTGCTATAGTGGGGTATGTACCATGATGCCGCAATATCATAGTGCTCTTAGTAGCTGTGATGGTGGTGACAATAACACCGACATTGATGATGACCCGTTTTCCGATGGACGAGTTGCAGTACCATGTCTAAATTGTGGGAGTTGTTCTGCATTAGAGGGAAATGATGCTAGAGAGCGTCATGCGGCTGTTGTGGCGGTGTTGGTATCACTTCAGCAAGTGTCTCACATGCCTGATACTGATGATAATAATGACAACAATGATGGCGATGATAATCGATTACAAATCCTTGCAGAGGCACAGGTAGCTCTGACTCTAGCGCCCTTTTCAACACACCCAGATACCCTTCGGTTGCATCGTGGTGTGGTACGTTTACTGCTGCAAACTCGTCGCACGTTAGCTTCAGTAGCATCAGTATCAAGCGACAATATACATGTACATTCAATTGCAAAGCAAAGTACACACAGCAACCTTTTCCTTGGACAGCTACGAGAAATACGGTGTCTAGACCAGGCACATGGTGGGGTCAAACATCGTGATCTCAATTTCTTGCGTTGTTTCGCAAGGGTCGTCAAGCGCTGTCGCGGGTTAGAAAAAGCTTGTAGTGATGGTAATGACACTGCTGTCCATGACTTAGTGCCTCTGCTGCCGCTGCACAAGTACGTTGAATCACGGTGGAACGATCTTTGCCAGATACACTTTGGGGCCAGTGTTGCTCCTGCCACTTTTCTAGATGACATTGGCATTGATGACGACGACATTGACGGCAACGAGGATACAATTGATGTGCAGTTTGTCCCGATTGGCTGCAACGGCGAGCAGATACCGCTGTTCGACGGCGATGATGAAATTGACTTGAGTGAGCACGAGATTGGTAATGAGGGCTGTGAGGTACTATGCAGCAATCTCTCTGCGTTCTCTCTCGTTTCTTCACTGGACCTAGATTCAAACAGGATTACAAGCAGAGGTGGCACTGCACTCGGCACAGCCCTGGCGATAAGTGCTTTGCCACTGCTCACTACTTTGGACTTAATGTGCAACAACATTGGTAGTGCTGGTGCGCTTGCATTGGCAAATGCAATTCGGATACAAAGTTGTCCTCTTTTGGTGTACCTCGATTTAAACGGCAACACTATTGGCGACGACGGGGCTGTGGCTATCGCCGCGGCATTTTCCACTGGCGCCGCTGCTAAACACCTCAAACACCTCAACCTCAGCGCAAATGGTATCGACGACAGAGGATGCGCAGCACTTTCATCGTTCTTTGATGGATGCAGCCACAGCAACTTGGAACATTTGGATTTGAGCGAAAATCTCTTCCAGTTCTGCGCTCCTATATTTGACAATTGTCGCAACAGTGCAGAGGTTACATCTCTACAATATCTCGACTTGAGCTGGAATTGCATCACTGATTTGGAATTGATGTTGCCAATGCTCACACGTACACGGTGTTTTGCGGCCCTTGAAACGTTTAACATCAAAGGGAACATGCTATCAGATAGGGAGTCTCTGCTATTCTATGCGAAGCTAAAGGCGAGTGATTCAATGCCAAATCTTGAGCTAGAGGATAACACAATTATCGCGGCCGAGCCTATTTTTTGCGAGGATGACGACGACGAGCTTCGTCTTCAAAAGTGCTTGCGTTCGCTCGGCGAAGGTGAGACAATCAACCCGAAGGTATGCGCACTGCGAGATATTTGGCAAAGCCAAGGTAGCCCTAATGTAGAATCGGAGAGTGAACCCACTGCTTGTGTTCAAGTTCCCACCGATAGCAGCAGCCTAAAAGCCAACCTCAATCGCAATGGATTTTTCGTTATACCCCAAATCTTTCAGCGATGGCGTGATAGCAGTTCTGGCAAAGGGTTTCACTCGGTTAATCAGTTGGCGTCTATTATAGATCGTCTCGAGCTTGGGCATTGGCCTCCTGTATTTTGTTTCATGTGTGACGCAGTGTGGGATCTTGTCTCAACCAGGCTGTGGGATGAAATGCGACTCTTGTTGGGAGATGACTGTGTACTGGAACAGTCGGTATTTGCTTGGTCCCTCAAACCACCTGCTGCAACAGGTATCAACACTAATCAAATTGGCCAGTCTTTTGGCCTCCCACACCGCGACTTTTCTGCATTAGAGGCACTGGGTGACGATGTCAAGACACCTCAGCTTCTTACTGTTTGGATCCCAGTGAATGATGCAACGTTGGAGAATGGTTGCATGCACGTAGTGCCAAAAGAATTTGATGACAATTTTGACCGCCCGGAGGACCACGACCACATGCGCTCCGCAACTGCTGTACGAGGCACCAGTGTCTGCAAGCTACGATTTCCAATTAACGGATCCCGTGCATTGCCGGCTCAATCTGGGTCACTACTGGTTTGGAATGGCAACACAATTCACTGGGGCGCGGGCTGCTCGCAGTATGCATCATCTCCCCCACGCAAGTCTATTGCCATGACTTTTCTCCGCCGATCCTCCGCTGTTGCCCGACGGCAACTCGACAGCAATGAAGTGGGAGCGCCCATAACCCAAGAGGACGCTCGTGATATGTCGTCAAATAGGAGGTTGCGACTTATTGCACGATCGTTGCTCCTTTATAATCAATGGCACACACTCAAGAGTTCCGCTGTTCCATCTGTGCTTTATGATGTTACAACAGTGTAGCAGCAATGCCATCCTCATCATGCATGAGATATACATCGTGCGTGGGCAGAAGACTAAATGAAAAGCAGCTCAATTGAAACGAAATGGCTCCATTTCACATTGATTGCTCTGCGGCACTACTTGTTGTATGATACTACTTCTTATTTGACCTTTTAACTTTCAAGCATTCCTCTCTCAACGTGATGATGTGCTTGCTGTATTGTATTCATGTACTATGGGAGAATATTTTCGGGTCCAAGCTCATATCATACCTGGAACTGGATAGTTAAAACCTTATAAATTATGTTCTGCTCTTCTTTGAAGCAAACAAAAACAGAATAAAGAATTTCGATCAGAAGGTAACAGGTATGAAACGGTTAATATTGCGGTTACCGATACAACAGCAGTTAACACAGACCAAATAAGATATGTGTAGGTATCTCTTCTTTCTGTTGAAGGTTGAAGTTGGAAGTTGGAAGTTAAACCTTAAACCTAATTACCTTTTAGAGTCAAGTGACGAAGAGACCACTACCTCTCACAAGGATCATATAAACGTATTCTTTACTATAATCATCAACCAAACAATAGCACTATTGCCAGGTGGAAGGTTCTAGTCCCGGCTATAGTTCAGCAACATACCATATCATACGAAAGCATACGAAATACATATTTACCATACCACCTCATTTACTGATTATTCTGTATATTTGGTCATGGACGGGTTGTTAGATGCAGATTCGCTGGGAGGGCTATCTACTAAGGCTAAAGCTTGGAATCCAGGCCAGGGGTTTCAAGTGGCTACTGCTACGCGCACATTAGCTACTGATGCTACAACTGCTGCTGCAAACACATCTGATAATGTCGACATTGCATCTAGTTTCAGTGCTAGAAGTGCGTCTTCCGTCTGGGGTAGCAGCACTTCCGGATCTAATTCAGGTATGGGAAGCACCAGCTCCAGCAATGACAATAATAGACATCGTCCTGCTGCTACTGCTGCAAGCAATGGAAACAATGCAAGCAATGGAAACAATGCAAAAAACAATATCAATACCAGTGCGATACCGTCTCCTTGGAAACCCACGAAAACAAACCCATCCTCCTTCAATGCCAATGCTTCTAACTGGAATCCAAGTAAAACCAAAGAATTCGTTCCGCAATCCAGTCATCTTCAAGATAAACAGCAGCAACTGGAAAGTCAACAACTGCAATCTACGTGGAAACCAAAATCCATGGAATCGACTACTGTACTGTCACAAAATCAGCAACAAGAACAATCACAACTGCAGCTACAGCAACAGACGACAGTGCCCAGAGGATCCGTGCCATCCAGCAATACAAATACTTTCACCTCCAATAATCCTCTCACCCAGCCACAGCACAAAAACATTCATTCATACGGATTGCCAAATCATACATTATGGTCTCTCTATCGATCCATCGCCATGGACTCCATCAAAGAAATGGAACCGCATGATGCAAGATATAAAGCCATCCCGCCTTCCTTCACAAATGCAATGCCGCTGGAACAATCTCCACAAAATGATAAATCCTCATTTTCGCAAACACAAAGAAGTTCATTCGGATACCACAACAGTATTTTCAAAGTGACCAGCCAGGATGATGGGAAGTTATACTGTTTGAGAAGATATGATAATGTCAAGGGTGTCAATCAAAAAATTGCCACGACTGTAACAAATGCATGGGCTCATTCCGTTGTTAGAAACAGGATGCATTCGCAAGGTGCAAACACACGGATTGCACGAGAAAAATTCGTTCTGGATCATCCAGGGTTGGCAAGGTTTTATAAATGTTTTCATGTTGCGCAGAATAGGGCTGTTTTCTTTGTGCATCGGTATTATCCAATGAGTATGACATTGAGGGAATGCTTGTATGGGTTGGGAAGAGGAATGGGTGGTATTGTAGATCAAGAGGTTTTGGATAATCAGGGATTTCATCCTTTGGACGAAGCCACGATTTGGAGTTATGTGACGCAATTAGTTTCCGCTATAAGGGCTGTGCATAGGGGAAATTTGGCTTGTAGAACATTGCAAATGAATCATATTCTTGTTTCCCCTGATGCAGGAAGTGGTGTAGATGAGAATGCTCAGGTGAACGTAAATGGAATTGCAAGTGATAATATGTTGAGGACAAGCAGAGTAAGATTGAGGATCAACTGTGTTGGTGTCGTGGATGCGTTGGAGTTTGAGGCTAGAAGGCCCATTGGAGAATTACAGATTGAGGATATGAGATGCCTAGGGAGGCTGATCATGTCACTATCTACTGGGACAGAACTACGAAGTGATGTGAGCGAAGAGACCTACAACCGTTACGAAGGTTTCATGCGGCAGAATTACAGTCATGAATTGCACACATTAACCATGTCATTGCTTGCGAGACCACGCCCGGGTTTAATGGGAATAATGATTGTGAACCCTCCAACAATAGACGAAGTATGCGGTGCAGTCGCAGAACACGCTTTCGATGAAATGGATTCTGCAAATGCAACTATTGATGGCATGGATGAGGCTCTCGCCGCAGAATACGAAAGTGGTAGAGCTTTGCGACTTTTGATGAAGTTAGCATTCATTAACGAGAGACCAGAGTTTGGGGTCGATCCGCGTTGGAGTGAAAGCGGGGATTGTTATGTATTGAAGCTCTTTCGTGATTTTGGTAAGCACACTGCTATAGACTGCATATCATTGCAGACGCGAACGCGTTAGATCAATGTATGTTAACCAAACCCTGATTTATAATCATGTTGCTCACCCTTGTCCGTCTCTTTTCATATTCTAACAAAGTATTTCACCAAGCTGACGCATCTGGTCACCCTGTGATGGACTTGGGTCATGTGATTACAGCACTCAATAAGCTTGATGCTGGGGACGAAGAAAAGATAGTGTTGGCATCAAGAGATGGCAAAAGTATCATGGTAGTAAGTTATTGCGAAGTCGCCCGGTATTTAGAGAATGCGTTTGCAGAACTTTGCAACAGTTCAGCTTCCATGCAACAATCAGTAAGCGAAAAAGGCTGGATGAGATGAGGCAGTAGTCACGCCTCGGAAATGGTAACCTCCACCGATCAGGGGACATATGCTTTGACCAAGTGCTCGAACAGCCGCGCACTTTTCAAATGAGTGGATCAATGTATGATTGTTCTATAAAAAGCCAGCATTCTACATGCATCAGTGTACCCTTTCAGCAGCTTCGGGAAATACTTATTGAATAGCACAGTTTCTCCATTACAATTACTAAGTACACGCAAATGTATTTGCTTGTTAGTATGCCTTCTGCACATATGATACAACATGACGTCTCTTCGTCAATTGATTATAATTTAAAAGTAAAAGAATTAGGTTGGTTGCATGCATGCTTGAATTTCGAATTTCAGCACTGGTGTTTAGATTAAAATAACAGATGAAGTAGTAGGTAGACAGCGAGGATCAATAATTGAAAACCTCTTTTCATTTCGTCATTAAACGCCATTACTCCGCTCACGACCGACTGAGTGAAATGACTATTTTGCGGCATTTTACAGACACTAAGGAGAAAGTATGAAAAGCGATAAAATATATAATAATTAGTAGTTCATAGGAAGCTTCAGTCGCAATTGCACTTGTTGAACTTCCGACGTTGTGATAACACCACCCTCCTAATGGAATCACCAAGTCAAGTAGACATAACGTCTAGGAGAAGGCCGCTTCACTTTGGTGCCAACAATGAGAATGTAGCAAGTCGGCCTCTGGTAACTCGTCCAGGAAGATCTAGAGGTCATTTGCACCGAGTGGATCCCTATGCTGCAAGTGCAAGTACAAACGGCAGTGCCTCCTTTGAACCTTCATATGATCCTTCCTTCATAATTAGTAGAGGAAGGCCGTCTATACCATATGCAGATTTTCCTGGTGCCAATGGATCGCCCAATAGTAATCGCAACACAAAACATAATTCCTCCATCTTGAGGAGGAATTATGCCGATGGTCAGTCTTCTGCAGTTCGAGAGGATGCTTCACTCGGCAGCAATTCAAGTTCTAGTTTTAGTTCCAGTAAATCCTACCTGTCTTTCACTGGTAGTAATACAAGCCATGATGACAGTCCACTGCAGATTCCAGAGCGAAAGGACGGCCGCAAAGAGAAAAGGGAAGCTGGGTCTAATATCAACTATCAAAAAGTCACCGTCAGCCGATCGATTGCATGGACCGATGCAATTAATATTCCTTCTCATCTTCAAAGCACTAGTACCGACTATGTCCGATCGCCGGCTGCAGCTACAAACACAGGAACAGCAACTTATAATGAAACTTCTTCGTCTCAATTTGCAAGTCGGAGTGTCTCAAGTTCTTCCGCTCCCCACCATGCCATTGGTGCAATAGGCATTGGAATCGGACCCATGAATCATCATCATCCCCTTCAGAAAGGTGTATTACCCGTCACTTCGTCCACTCTCAGTGAAGGGATCTCGATGCAGAAACTTGTAGAACAGAGAGGGATGAACAGAGCAATTCAATACACCCTTCGCATACAATCCAAGAGGATTAAAGCTGTCATGTCGAAGAACAAATTCTTATCAAGCTTCTCAAGCTTGCATCGAATCATGATATTTATCATGCCATTCATAGTCTTTGTCTTCTCTGGCGCAGGAGGTATGATTGCCAAACACTCGGCGAAACATATTGATATAGTTACCAAACCAGCTGGATTTTTATGGTCTCCCGATCGCCGGCTGAACAACCGGAATTGTGTTATTAACATGTTTATCGATAAGCAGGAACCAGACGAATTCAATCCAGATTTCGAAGTGATCAAGCCAGACAGCAAAAATAAGGATGGTACTCCCAAATTATATCCCTCTCTTCCAAAGCTTGAGCCTGGTACATATCGGACTGAAGGACAGGTGAAGGTAATTTCACGTTTCATTGCATCCGTTGCTGATTCCTTCCGTCCACTACTTGGTGTTCAGCAACATTTAGTCTTTGCTGGATCGAGAGATGGAGGGCATTTGGCAGAAGAAGCGCTCAAAGCCTGGCCTCCCCGTGGCAAGTACAGGACCAAACTCTACATTATCGCGGATGACGAGGATGCACCCATGCTCAAACCTCGTGATCTCTCCAATCGTGCACTCGCGTATGGACCCATTGATTCCATTGAACAACGGTTTCAGAATCATCCTAAAAGCCAGCATATTCATATCTTTGACAATAATGGTGAAAAAGCTGGACTTGTGAATAGTTATGTAGATGATGATGATGTTGCCGTTGCCATGGAGGAGGAAATGTTTCATGCGCAAGATGATGACGCCTTCGGAGATAGTGTTGCTGTTATCGACGACGACAAGGTCATTGAAGGGAAGGCTGAGGGTATTGCTAAACGTCGTGCTAGAGAAGCCGGGGATGACGATAAGGAATCCCCTGGATTTGATGAAACGACTTCCTCGTATTTTTCAATCAAGAAGCTGCTTAGCCCATACCTCGATCATGGTAACGATGGCTCCTCAGAGTCACTGGAACTTCCATCAGAAACCTCTGTGGAAAAAATCGAACATGTCATTCCTTATTTCCATGTAGATGGCACCAGTTCTGCACGCCAATTTTCGATTCTTCATAGTGCCAGGCCTCTTCTAATAGATGGGACAATATCTGTCGTTGGTGTGGAAAATTTTGGAGACATGGATGTCAATGACCTAATTGAATTCTTCCACTCCGTACGGTACAAAACGTTTCTTCTAGGAAAAAGACAGGTGATGAGAATTGATCATCTCTGCAAAGAGACATTGAATGATCTCATGAATCATCCTTTCATAGCTCCCAAGAAGCCATCTATTTTCCGACAAGTGCTCCAAAAGGTCGGAATTGTTTCCAAGGATTATTATGTAGATATGGAACATCCGCACCCAGACCATCAGATGGTTTACCCGCCCTTCTTTGTTGCCTTTCCTCTTGGACGTGCCTCATTCGAAGAAATGACCATTCAACATATGTATGATCTTTTCGGTGGTGCCGGAGGAGGAGGACAGGTTTTAACAGCGAATGATCGTAAGGCACCTACCAAGACAAAGAAGAGTTCTTCTTAAATGCAAAAAAACTAGCTAGCGAATTTTTCTACGTGTACGCTACACGTAGTGTAGAGATATCATAACATTAATTTTATATTTCATGAAAAGATTGCATCATGTTTCTAAAAGCTTTTATGAATATTGTTGCTTACTAGTCAGTACTGCCACGAGTTGTCTACACAGTGTTACAAGTAATTAGTTTTGCATCAGGAGACCATAATAATTCGAACAGAGAGAGAGAGAGAGCTTCTCACTAATTGTTATCATAGACTACTCTATTCTCTTTACTGCTCTAACTATGGTAGCTATCTCTAGAGCTAGTAGAGGCTAGTAGCTAGCTCTCTATGCTAAATACTCGTACTCAATCAGTACCTTACAAGAAAACCTTCCATTTTGTCTTGCATAATTAAAAACGCGCGTCGTCCTCTCAAAAAATTACAATGATGACCACTGATGACCGATGACACAACCAAAAGCGATACAAATAAAAAGGATAGAAGAGGACCCGATAGCCAATAGCAGTGGTCAGCCACTTCAAAATTAATCTGAAAGCATACCAGGAAGGGAATCCGCCACTCGTAAAGCTTGAGCATGGACAACTTAAAATTGGACTTGATGTCGATCTCAAATGCAAACTAGAGGAAATTGAGTTGAAAAAGTGAACGTAATGAGCACCAATTGCACATGATGAGGGTCATTAGACAATAAAGCTGTGTCTGTGAACTTATAGGCCCGGCATAGAAAGTGTCACTTCGTGGGCTCAGCGCTGTGGTGAATGGTTATAATGCCAGCAACATGAACATCAAGGACCATTCCATCGGTGATATTGACAATACAGTGCAATTACCGATAAGGATCAATAATACAAACTAGTTACCAGATGTGTAACCCGAGGCCTTATAACAGTATTAGCAATGTTGCTATTTGGTTGATACTGATCGTCTACTCCACAAGAGGTCATTAGCGTAGACTCTTCTTCATAATATTCGGCGAAAGGATTACGTGCAGCAAGTACTATAGGGCAAATAGTTAATAGTTAATAGTTAATAGTTAATAGTTAATAGTTAATAGTTAATAGTTAATAGTTAATAGTTAATAGTAGAAACATATCGTTGCAATTTCTGAAGTCTATTACTTAAGAAAGTCCATCAAACTCTAGCTAGCTTTTACTGGCACTTCTTGTTGCTTGACTCCTCTCCATTAATATTTTATATTAGCAGCAGAAATTCCTATCGAAATCAACGCACTTCAGAAGGCGGCCGTTTAAAATTCATCAGCTCGTGCTATGTCATCTGTTACAGTCAACTTGAATGCTGCGAAGCAAGAAGCTGTGAATGAAACCCCTCGAATGATCCTCATAAATTCAAAAAAAACTTCAACAGCAAAAGGGGTTTAATAACTGTTATCACTTCTATACAAATAACTGGTAATTTAACCGACCAATTCAGATGATCTACAGAGAGGGGCTGGTCACAATAATTATTGGTTATGCTTCGTATTTATTGATCAAGGGGACCTCTTTCGGGGGTTGGGCTTCGGGGGGGGGATTGGTCTGGCTTCTTTCTTATCTGTGTCGGGTAGAGGTCCCCTGTTTAGCTCGCGCAAGAGGCACTTTCAAAAATGCCAGGTTTGGTATAATCCCGAGGTGTAGGCAAAAACCTAAGATAACCATTCAATAGACTTTTACATTTTAACATAATTATTGCATTCACAACTTAGTGGAAGTGGAGCACTTGTCGAGATAAGGAGGCAAAACCACCTAAAAATGGGGTATACGACATTTTTGAGCCAATCAGATTGCAGATGGAATCAAGGCTCATATTGACATCGATAAGCCAATCAGATTGCGTTTACATTCCATATTGGCGACTTTCAGTTTAGCTACATTTCATCCAAACTTGACTGATAGCTACTAATTTAAACAAATCGATTGAATTTATTCGCAAACTTAGCGTTGATCGCAGATTACTAATGGTCCTTCCCTCGTCCCCTTGCCATTAGATTACCATCTACTTTATATATTATTATGATGCTTAGTTTACATGCTATCCCTCCTCTTCATACTTTATTTATGGTCATCTCTTCTTATCTTTCGGAATGATGATTCTTCCATCTTTCCTTTCCTGTTGTTTCACTAGTGGCAGTGCCTTTGTTACCAAGAGATTTTCTCATGGTCGACGTCATGGAGCAGCAGCAGCATCATCATCTTCTTCTTCCAGCACGGGCTCCTATCAACTGAAAAACAAACGCCCATTATTTGTTGATTCTGATGTAGGCTTTGACGATATTCTCGCCATTTCGCCTCTTCTAAATACCAAGTCCAATATCAATGCTAATAGCACAGCATATGCTACGAGTATACCATTCATTTCAACTGTCGGTGGCATACAATCGTGCCCCGATAGATCAGCTAGATTTTTGCAGAAGATATTCCCAGCTGCAAAGGTTTTCCCAGGCAGAGCTCAAAAGCCTCTTGATGACAAAGAGACTCCGACGTGGCTCCTTACTTTTCGCAATGGATTGAATGGTATAATGGATTCTTTCGACATTGGTGTCGTCAATTCCCCGAGGAAGGACTCATCTGCAGAAATTGCTGAATTCCTGAAGGATTATGAAGATCTTGGCGTTGATCTGATGTGTCTAGGTCCACTTACAAATATCGCATCGTGGATAAATGATGAGCATGTATTTCCGCTGGTCCAATCTAAAATAAATCACGTATGGATCATGGGAGGTAACATCCCTGGTGCTGATGAGGCGGAATTTAACTTTGCGCAAGATCCAAGAGCTGTTGCAACAGTCTTGGGAAATGAGGCGATGAGGAATAAAATACGTCTTTTGCCAGCCCAGACATGCCAAAAGTGTGCTCCGTCGTCCACAGAATGGAAGGAGCTAATGGAAAAAGGAAAGAACGGAACAGGTATCATTTCGAAAGTGCTCTGTGCAACTGCCTCATGGGATGACTTGAAATACGATCCAATGTGTGCATTTTCCTACGCAATGCCCCAATCCATATCTTACTCAAAGATGCATATAGAAGTGAACGAGGAGACAGGATTGTTATCACTGTCGACGGCTGTAGAGGAGGATGGGTATTCTACAGTGAAAATCATTGTCGATGTCACTATTGATACAGAAGAAGGATTTTTGAATTGGCTTAGTGTTGGAATTGATCACTACAAGCCTATTATTAAACTAACTAGTTAGCGACTACAAGGATATGAAGAAGTGTCTGGCTCTCAATAGGGCTTAGCTAGGTGGGCGATTCAAGCACATGTGTATTACGTTTCTTTTTATCACATGAGAAAGTGCGTCGTAATCATTCTCAATTTGATTTGTGGTACGATACTAATAAAAAGTGATCTTTTTGTGGTCTGCGTGTAGTCTCATACAATAACTAGTTGATACTATTCTAATTTCTGACTGAATTATAATACTAACTTCTTGCTTATCCTTGAGATCAATGCACAAAAGTCGAGATTGCAGATTTTAGAATGTCGACAAACGCCTCTGCTTTTTCTAGTCCACCTGGTCCAGCAATTTTTACTGTCAAAAGCATTTCACAAGGATCAGTCTTCGCAATTGATGCTTGAACCAGGATGGTGGAGGCATCTGCAGAAGCTTCTTGTGCATAAAGAAAGAATTTCAATTCAGTAGGAAGTTCCCCACTGGCCATGGTCCTGATGGAAACTTCTCCCAAGGGTAATTCTACAACATCAGTTGATGGCGGCTGAGATGAAAGTGGAACAATGATTACGTGTGCGTCTGAATCAGGAACTGCACTCCAATTTGATTGGTATTCGTCTCCTGAAAGTGTGACATTTGGACTAAGGTTAAGGATACTGGCGGGAGCGACAGGTGCTGTTGTGGGTTCTGGTCCAAACCCGAGCAAGTCCATTTCATCCGCCACGGCCAATGGAGCTGGACCAGGTTCTGGTGCCTGCGCCACAGGAGCATTTGTGTCAAATATGGATGTCTCCTGAACTTGAGTCGCGAGATTGTTCACAACCACATCCTGCAAATGAGCAGGAGCAATGTTATTATCAAGGGGGTGCTCCGTAGGCATCTTGACAAAAACAACCTGATTCTCTTCCGCAATAAAATTATCACTTGTAGTTCCATACACGATGCTCAAAGTATTGAACTCTTTCATCAACTCATCTCGAATATCATCATCAAAATTTTCCTCCGCAAAGTTAGACGCAATACCTTCAATATTCGTATTGGTGTTAATAACATCCCGCACAATCTGTGGATCCACAGCGCTCTTCAACAACCGATAGTAAAGCAGAGCTCGATCATGCAAATCTTGCGAAGAAACATCTTCCGTAGCCTTTAGTAGCAATCTTCCAAGCATCTTCTGTACTTCCGGCGCCCTTTGAAAAAACAGTTTCATGGTACTCGTCAAAAGCGCAATTTTGACATTTGGCGACTGAATGGTATCATATGAATTAATCAATTTTTCCAGACTGTACGGTGCTTCATCAACAATATCACCACATTCACCGAGCAGATAAATAATACTTGTTTTTCCACTGTTCTCCGTCATGTATTTGAGCGCCCTCGGCAGTGGCGGAGCGATGAGTTCCTTGAGTGTCTTGTGTTTTCTCAAGATGGCCGCAAGAGCAGTCGCTGCTTCGGAGCTCACATGTGCAATGTCCAAATCAACCATTTCCACCAAACGACATGTGATATTTTCCGCACAACCATCTCCCCCAACATCTCTGCATGCGATCCTTGCCAAAGAGCGCACACTGAGCCTGCTCAAGGTAGTATCCGTGTTGGCAACACATTCGGACAATTCTCCAACGATATCAGGTGCATTATCTGGATTAGCGAGTTTTGCAATCACCTCAATTTTGAGGTATTTGACATTAGTGGGTTCATGGTGTCTCAAGTAGAACTGTCTATATTCATCATCAAAGGCACCGGGACATAGTTCAATGAGGACATCAATATGTTTCAAGAGACAGTACATGAGTTCGGAGGATCCTCCGGTCATCATGGTAATGAGAGGCGCTTTGACCCTGGAAACAATTTGTTGCTTCATATCGATGCCTTCTGAGGGAAGGTTTTCGACTAGACTGAGGAAAGCAAAGATGACGGCCATGAATGCACCAGCATTGGTAGTCCCCAGTACAGGATCGAGCAAGTTCATAATTTGGTAGCCTTCATCTTGATTTGCGGGTATATATCTGGGTACTAGATCGAGTACGGCAACGACACCAAATTCTGAGAATTCCGAGAGTCTATTGAGAAGGTGCAACATGATTGCTCTGTTGATGGCCATTCCACCGGATTTAGCCATGAGTTCATTGAGGACAATGATACAGTTTGTGACAACGGATCCATCAGGATCTTTGAGCATATCATAGAGGGTATCAACGAATCCGTTTCTTTCAAGTATTTCTTCATCGAGGTGATATAGTTTGAGGATTCCCATGACGGCTGTTTTTCTGACGTAGGCATGTGAGTCTTTCAGTGCGCGATTGAGGGGTTCCGATACATGTTCGACCATTTCAGGGAGACGTAGGGAACAGAGAGCTCTGAGCGCCAGACCGCGGACCATGGGATCATCATTATTAGAGTCTTTGGTGAGGGTGTTGGTGCACATCTGTGCGAGTTCTGGGTTTGCCGTTGCATAATTGCATAGGAAAAGGTATACCATTTTCTTAATGACTAGATCCCGCGTTTCAATGACGAGCATCATTTCAGTAAAGAGACGCGATACATCGATTCCCAGTGTCATGTATGCAATCACTTTCTTGATGATTTCACGGCGTTTCTTCACATCTCGTTCCGCTTCAAAGTTGCGCAGTAAATTTCGGAGTTCGTTCACTTCTCCTTTTTTCGATTCTGTAAAGTAAGAATCTGGCACGGGGGCTCCTGCTCCCTGTTGGGGATTGGTGTTGTTATGATTGCTATTCTGACCATTGTGCGGGACGTTGTTGCTCATATACGATGTCATGATTTGTAGCTTATGAAGCAGGGGCAGAGCTGAAGATAGTTAGTTCGTTAGTTACTTGGTTACTTTGTTAGCTAGCTACTACTGTTGTATTCGTAGCGAAGCGATGTGAGGGCAGAGGGATGACTAGATGGATGGATAGAGGAATGGGGGGTTATCTAGATCTAAATTTGTATCTGTTCTGATACGGTAGCAGTTCTGTTGAGTTGCGTAGTGAAGGGAAATATTGGATAACAACGACGGAAGAAAAAGCAACACAAAAGATGTGCCGCATTGGAAGATCATTGTTTCTATCATAACCTATGAAAAGGAGTCATTCAAGACAATGATTTAGTATTTAGTTTTAGGGTTTAGGCTGTTTTAGGAAGATAGGCCATTCAATTTTGAAATTGTCTTTGACATTAAAGATGATGATTAATGTGAAAATTGATGATGATGTGATGATTGATGGATGATGGATGATGGAGAATTGTGATAATGATGTTGTTGTAATGATGATGATAGTGGTATGGAGTATGGAGTATGGAATGGTATGGAAACTCGTTGGCAGTAAAATCCTATTATGGTAAAACAATGAATATTTTTAGAGACGCGAGCTCCTGATCTTCATCTCCTGACTCCTGATGCGTATTATTTTTACTATTTGAGATTGCCCTTCCATCTCCTTCTATCTATTCTGACTGTCTTCAGTAACAAACATTGCATTCACATAGTAGGCTCAAATTTGATGAGGGGGGGGGGGAGTTGAGAACAGAGCTCCATGCCAATTCATTGGAAATAACACCTCGTTGTCGTCAAATTTCAATGGATTGTGTGGTCAGTTCCAAATTCCGACCTTCCTGTGCATGATTCTACATTTTAGAACGATACAATTTAATATTAATTATAGAAAATGATGGGCATGGATAGTAAAAATTGAATGAATGCTGACGCTATGATGTGTTGTTGACATGAGATCTGAACCTTCCTTTCGTCAAGACCCAGGATGATCTCAAAGCTAAATGAACAAGTAAAAATTGGAAACACAACATGATCCATAGAGGTACTTAGGGCACCACAGTTTCCTACCAGTTCTCAAGTTCAGCTTTGATAAGTTCATGCATCAGCTGCTGAGCGTACAATAGCCTAGCCTCGACTCCATAGTGTGCAATATGATCCCCTCGAATCCTTTTCTCTCGAAAGCTTCTCTTGAAGATGACACTGCCAAAGTCGACAAGGGTAATGTTGGGTTTGGGACCCTCTAAAGAATCAATTCCTTGTCCCATTCTGATTTTATAGAAGTATTGCTTGGCATAATTGACGAAATCCAGACTTAGGTTCCATGCGTCATTACCCCTCCCATCATGGTCTGCGAACCCAGTAGTGCGGTAAACAATTTGAAGGTCCTTGGAACTTTCATTTCTGATCTTATCCAGTAGGGCTGGCAATGATCCAAGTCCCGAAGTAGCATTTCGTCTGCATGATTCCTTATTGAGGGGCTCCCATATTCCGTTGTTAATGATAATAAGGTCGTAGTCTGCCTTCATTGCATTCAGAAGTTGCCCACCTTTATTCGCCACATTCAAATACCAAAGTATGTTGTGGAAGCAATAGCCCAAACCCGTATCAAAAAATCCTTTTGTTTTCTTCACACTTTCTTCAATGCTGCTGTTTTTGTAATCATCAAATTGATTTATTGCATACTTTTCAGCAGTCGAACCAACCACATTGTCACAGCCAAATTCTGGCAAAGGCATGAGTGACTTGATGGCTCTCGGTCCACAGGTCGATCTTCCATCATTTGTGGCTTTGAATTTTGCTGCGGCTGCCTTGTCCAACGCCTCTAGAGAAATATCATCCAGATCATCAGCATGAATCAAAGCTTTCATGGTTCCATAAAATCTTCTATTTGTGGAATCCCCGAGAAAGAGAACATTTCTGTTTTGGAAGTAATCCTTGATCTGGGACGGCGTGAAGACAGGAACACCGGGAGGGGGTACAAAATTGTTTCCAACCCAGCTGTAGTCTGATGAGTTCGTTGACTTGATACTGTTGAGGATATCTGGTGGGAAGGAAAGGCGAGAATGACCTATGTCTCTCTTCTTTGCGTTGGCATGTTCATAGACTGCATGTTCCTCGTTGCCCTGTTTTTGCACTTTATCCACTTCCGTTTTGTCTGTCGCTGGGCGCCCTGCTGCTACCGTCTTGTCAAACATGTTTGTTTGAGAGAGGAGGATTGAATTGGTGTGATAGTAGTTACGTACAGCAATTGTATTTAAAAATACCATCAAGAAAACAGATTTTTTCCTGAACCAGCCATCACGTTCACTTTTAGTGCTGACAGTACTGGTATCGTCAAGACTACTAAGAGGAGGCGGATGAAGAGGAGGGGCATTGCTGCTCGCGTGATGCATCATCTCCTCCTCTTCTTGCTGCCGACGCTGCATACTGCCACAGTTGAATTGTAGGAAATTGGAGTGTCTATCAGCTGTTAGCAGGAAAATGAACGACTTGTTCTAAACTGGTGGCTCTGCTGTTGTGGTATGGAGTTTGGAATAGTATCGTTGACAGTACCATACAATCCTATTATGTTACCACAATAAATCTTTAATCTGTCTTCAGGTCTGTTTTATCGCTAAAAAAGTGGTTAAGATTTTCAGAAACGCGAGCTCCTGATGCGTATTGTTCTGTATTGTTTAGGTACTGTCCCGGCAAGTCCCGGAGTGTCCCGGCCGGGATTTCATGCAACACAAAGTTGTTACAACACATAATAGCAAAACTCGCCCCGGGCATATTCCGCACTAGCTTCCCGATACGTGTCGAGAATAGGATATCCCGGGATATCCCACTGACTTAGATAGTAAAACGAAAGACGTGCATCGATTACAATCAACAGCACGCAATGTTGATTTCTTTCATATTAGCTTCGCAACTCTTCTGGCATCCGTCTTGGTAAGTAACGCTTTGTTCTGAACAGGTGGCTCTGTTGTTGTATTGAACCCAGGTCGTTTTATTTTGAATTGCGAACTTGATTCCATCGTTCTTTTGTGAAAGAGAAGGCAAAGGTTTGGTGTTTGCGACTTGCGACTGACGTCATGTTGACGAGAAAGGAGAAGAGATAAGAAGGAAGATAAAAAAAAGCTAGAAAAAGTGTCAAGTAGTGTCAAGAAGTATCATCATTAACATTTAACATACGAACCTACATACTTACACAATGTGATCAATCAATAATCGCATCACCCTTCAAGGCATCCGGCATCCATCTCCTCCTACTAACAAATTCGGTCTTTCGTTCATTCAATCAACCCATCACTGGTCCACACCAACATTAAGAATCAGCGATGTCTTTTCAACCAGCATCACCATCCCTAATTGCAGCTCACACTTTCGGGCTGGCAATTCTTGCCCTGATTCTCCAAGGGTTCTTATCCTTCAACTCCATCACTGACGCTCTTGCATTCTATGGAGTATACCATCGCGATCCCATGAACCAAATTATACACTTCTTCGGTGTTCCAATCATAATATGGTCCATGCTTGTCTTTCTTGCACATCTGAACGTGCCATTGCTGACGAGGATGTCATCATCATTATCATCATCATCATCCTCTTCTCTTGCCAAGAACAACAAAATCAAGAACAAGAACAGATTGAAACAACCCCTACTTATGATCCATTTACCAGGAACTGATCCGCACAGATTGACTTATGCAGCCATTGTATCATTGATTTATATCGCATTCTATCTATATTTGGATCCATTCGGTGGTGCATTATATGCTCCCTTTGCTTATGGGATGTACGTCACGGCAATTAATGTTACAATGAAGGATCAAAGCTTGGCCATAAAGAATGTTAAAGGGTCGCATGCAAGTGGAAAATTTGATACTACTACTACTCCTCCTAGATCTTGGGTTGGAACGTAAGTACTAGTACTCATGATTCATTTGATGTATGATGTATGATTGATGGCCGCTTGCTGAGCATGCATATTGATGATGATGATGATGTATGGAAACTAATGATATATTTCTTTCTCCTCGCATATCATAATAATATTATATGCACACATACAAACACACCCACGCAAACACACACACGCATACAACTGCATCCATCCAACATCACGAAATAGCGGCAAAGCACTCAAAATGGCAGCTATATTAAATGTCCTTGGTTGGTACGTCCAAATCCACCCAGGACATGGAATTTACGAAGGGGCGAAACCAGCCGTGTTGCAGAGTGTTGGTGGTGCATTGACCAGTGCACCCCTCTTTGCCTACTATGAAGGATTGTGGTATATGGGATTGAACAAGGGATTGAAAGATGAAACGAAATTATTGGTGGATAAATATTCTATTGATTTGTGCAAGCAGGGTGCCAGGATGAGGGCATGCAGTGATTATGATTTTTCATCCTGAGGTACCGGGGGATATACATAGTAAAGTAACGGGGGAGTGAGCTGGTTTTGATGATCTCTGCAGGCAATGCTTTAGGTATGGAGTGAATACATGCTACTGGATAGAAAGAATCCTCAAAATCAATCAAAAGTAATAGCAATTTAGACGAATGTGTATTGTATCATTATTTTTGAAAGAGAATAGAAGTACACTATGTACCTAGCTCTAGTAGTGGTGTACTATGATACATCACTCTTGCATTTCTAATTTAGAATTGTATGGTCCACAGACAAACAAGACTTACTACTACAACTAGAGAGCTATACTACTTGTTAGTAGAATAACAGATGAGGAGGAGTCGTCCATCCAATTTCAAATTCAATCCGCATTTTTAATGAAATTGTGGTTAGCCAATAGTTCGGTTATAAACTGGTTATTTTGGTGGGGGCCAGTTAAATTATAATTGACCCATAAGTAATATCCTGACGTCATAATCACGTCGAAAGATTCACTGACGTCACATCCACGTCGAAAGGTTTCAATTGCAGTGAAAATGGACGACAAACTTCAAACTGCAATTATTACTTATTAATTCATCTGCTGTCTCTACGTATTTAAACAAACATTCACAAAGACATACATATATAATATACATACACATATATACATACTGCTCCATCGACAATGCAGTCATCTTGTAAGAACTCCCTTCTACTAGCCTTACTAGCATCGTGGTTGCAGGTCAATGGATCGTTAGCAGCCT